>Ga0308171_1002135_pt1 | contig 22129 bp, 16 predicted proteins | sample PhyGR1_FD_202135 | JGI IMG/M metagenome (GOLD analysis project Ga0308171, IMG submission 202135) | Phyllosphere microbial communities from UC Gill Tract Community Farm, Albany, California, United States - DLSLSG.R1 | ecosystem: Host-associated > Plants > Phyllosphere > Unclassified | place: USA... | reverse complement strand
GACACAGGAACACGGAATTCATCAGGGACATGGTTCGTCAGAACCGGCGCATTGAAAGAGCTTCATGCGTGCAGCGTCTCTCAAGACCACTGCCTTTGCGCGACCTAAAACAAATGACGTGCGGCGAGACACGCATAACTTTCGCCGCGACAAACAAAGCAATGAAAAAAGCGTTAACAGCGCCGTCAAAGCCCGTCAAGGTGACAGCGTGGCTGACGAAAGCTCCGCGCACGCTTCGGGAAGAACAGACATGGTCTCAATCGCCTGAGACGCCCTCTCCGTGGACGACTCTCTACAGCATCGGCCCGAATGGCGGACCCGATTTTCGGAAAAGCACGATGCGTCAATTCAAAATAGGAGAGTGTCCTTTGTGCGTCCAAGAGGACGGCCGGCGCTTTGGTGAGACACAGCTTGGTCGCCTGAAAAGCAACTCTGCCAAAATGCCAGATCTCAGGATGCCTGCAAAAACAAACGACCCGAAAATCGATGTCGATTTCCGGGCCGTCATTTATCTTATGCTCTGCAGAAGCTGATTAAGGCATTCTGACCGGTGAGCTGAAGCGGCTGGAGTCGATCGCCTTGGCGCCCTGACGGAAGCTCGCATTGGAGGCCGACATATCGTGGCTCAGCATGCGGTTGCTGACGCGTGGTGCCTTCACCGCACGAACAGTCGCACCCTTGTTCTGGCTGAGCGCCCAGTCGGAAATCGCCTCCTGCGTCAGGCGTCCACCGCTGACCATGGCCTGCTGCGATACGACGGCATCCTGCTTGCTCGGGCGACCACCCTTGGTCGGCAGGCCGGCATTGAGACCGCTAGTGTTGGCAGCCGCTGGCTTCGGATCGAACTCGTCACCAAAGCTCTTTGCCTTCGGCGTGACCATCGGGTCAAGCTTGGCAACCTGGCGCGGCGCTTCAACCGGGGTCGGTGCAGCATAGGCAGCAGCCGAGGACGGGAAAGGTGCAGCCGTCGGCATGGCAGCAGCCGTCACGGCAGAGCGTGCATCCTGTCCGCTCTGTTCCAGAGCGGCAATCACCGTTGGAGACAGCGATGCCTGGCTGTCGGCTACGTCATCCTGGCCTTCCGTATCGGCATTGGCCGAGGCGATCAGCGCTTCTGCAACAGCCGGACGATTGGCCGGAACCGGCACATGGGCGACCAGCGCATCAGCCGGTGCGTTTTCAGAATCGAGTGACGCCGTCATGACCGAACCCTGAGCATCACCACGCATGCCGCGCGGTCCAAGAAGCGTCGGAACCGGAACCGAGACCTCGGCCAGATCGGCGAACTTCTGTTCAGCCGGTGCGGCTGTCGGTGTTGGCGTGGTCGCAGCCTGGAGCGCATCCTGAGCGGCGTTACGACCTGGCGAATAAAGCGCCGTCGCAAGGCCAGTCGAGGCTTCTTCGCCACGGAAGGCCGGACGTGCGGTCGGCAGCGGCGCATTCACGGCACTCGGCACGGGCGCTGCAGAGGCCACAGCGACCGGGGCTTCTTCCGCCTCTTCCGCTACAGGAGCAGGGGCAGGCGAACGACCGGCAGGTGCGGGTGTTGCGATTTCTTCGGAATCTTCATCCTCGTCGCCACCGCCAAAGAGGGCTGCAAGAAGGGTCTTGCGCTTGCCGCCGGAAGAAGATGTCGCAGGTCCGGAACCAGCGGTGCTCGCCACCTGGATGGACGAAGAGCTGACACGCTTCTTGTAGTCGGCCAGAGCCTGGTCGTAACCCGGCAGCGGCTTGCCATCGGCAGGCAGGTGAATGGTGTTGCCGTTCGGGAAGATGCGAACGAGTTCCTGGCGGCTCATGCGTGGCCATGCACGGACATTGCCGACATCCATATGGACGAAGGGCGAGCCGGAGGTCGGGTAGAAGCCGACGCCGCCGATCTGCATCTGCATGCCGATCTCACGAAGACGGGCGAGCTTCACGCCGGGAATGAAAAAGTCCATCGCCTTGCCGAGCGTGTGCTGGCTGTGCTTTGCGACACCCTTGGTGCGCGAACGCAGCATGCCATTGGTCTCAGGCGAGCGGAAAGCGGAAACGACGTTGATATAGTCCGTGGCGCCGGAGCGGCGATACACTTCCCAGACCAGATCGAAAAGGCGCGGGTCCATCTTGGTGGGCTGGTTGCGACGCCAGTCGCGCAGGAAGCGATTGAGTTCCTGCAGGCCCTTCTGATCGTACTTGCCGTTTCTCTTGAATGTGATGACGGCTTTTTCTTTGGTGTGGATATAATAGAGCTTCAAACTGCGTGTCTCGGCGGCGGCTTCCGTCGCTGAAACGCTGAAGATGGGCATTGCGGCTAACATCAGGCACGCAACGGTGACAACGCGTGCCGACAGCTTCGTGCATATATCTTTGATCAAGCCGCGCGCAGACTTGCCCGCATGCGCGTTATTCCGATTCAGATATGGCAATTCGATCCCCGCCTGGCAGACAATTTGTCACATTGTCCCACTTGAACCTCAATTACGGTGACACGATGGCAAATTTGCCACACACATACAACCTTCCTCTATATAGTGAACAGACAACTAACAAGAGGTTTATGAAGGGTAAGCGAATATCCTTGCTCAGGGGTTAACAAAAAACCGAACGCCTAATTTAGGCTTCAACCCTCATCGTCATGCCGCGTCATGCATCGGATTATCAGGATCAATGCCATAATCCTTCAACTTACGGTAGAGTGTCGAGCGCCCGATGCCGAGTTTTCGCGCCACTTGGCTCATCTGTCCGCGGTAGAATCGCAGTGCGAACCGGATCAGTTCCTCTTCGATTTCGGCAATGGTGCGCACATTGCCGGTCTCATCGGTACTGGCGATCAGACTGCCGCTGGGAAAAACGCCATCATTCTCCACGTCTGCCTCCTCGCTTGCTGCCCCATGCGTACCAGGTGCTTCAGATGCCTTGACCTCGACCAGCGAGGGCGCGGTTCCGGCGACGGACCGATCCGCGGCGTGTGCGCCTGTCTCTCGCGCATCGCCTTCGAAGCCTGGAACCTGCGCGGCGATCTGGACGAAATCGCTTGGTGCCAGCTCACGGCCCTGCGCCAGAACGGCTGCGCGGAAGACGGCATTTTCCAGTTGGCGGATATTGCCCGGCCAGTCATAGGCGGTGAGCAGCGCAAGTGCTGCGGCACTGACGCCGACCGACTGCGGCAATTTCTGCTCAAGCGAGAACCGTTCGGCAAAGGCGCGCGCCAGGAAGGGAATGTCTTCCTTGCGGCGGCGCAGTGCCGGAATGGTGATGGGGAAGACATTGAGACGGTAATAAAGGTCTTCGCGGAAGCGGCCTTCCTTCACCTCTTCGATCAGGTTCTTCGCCGTGGCGGAAATCAGCCGCACATTCACTTTGCGGCGCCTGGACGATCCGGCGGCTTCGATCTCTCCGCTTTGCGCTGCCCGCAGAAGCTTCACCTGCACCTCAAGCGGCAGATCGCCAAGCTCATCGATAAACAGCGTGCCGCCATCGGCCTCCAGGAACTTGGCCTGCTGGCGCTCGCCGGCCTCACCTTCATCCATCGTTGAGCCGCCAAACAGTGCACTCTCGATCAGTTCAGGCGCAATCGCGCTGCAGTTCAAAATGACGAAGGGCTTCGTCGCGCGGTCGCTGCCCGCATGGATCGCGCGCGCAATCATCTCCTTGCCGACACCCGCCTCACCTTCCAGCACCACGGGAATGGTGGAGTGGCTGGCGCGTTTTGCCAGATCCAGCACGCGTGTCATCGCAGGACTGGCCGAAACGATATCGGCAAGCCCAACCGGCTGATGGCGCGCGCGCCGCAGGGAACGGCCCTTTGGATCGTCGGATTTCAGCGCACCGGCAATCGCCGTGCCAAGGCGTTCAGGCGAAACCGGCTTGACGACGAAATCGAAAGCGCCCGCCCGCATGGCTTCCACAACCGCGTCGATACCGCCCTGCCCGGTCTGGACGACAACGGGAACGTCCATGCCGAGATCGTGAACCGCCTGAATGAAGGAAAGACCGTCAAGCCCGCGCATCGCCAGATCGATGACGACGACACCAATGTCGGACCCACGTGTTTTCAACAGGCCAAGGCCCGCCTTGCCGCTCTCGGCCAACAGGCACGCATGTCCATTCTGCTCCACGGCCTGTTTCAGCACACGGCGCTGGACGGGATCATCTTCGACAATGAGAACGTGAACGGTCATTTCGAGCTCCGGTTTCCGGTTTATGAACCTGCCTCATGCAGGCTCTTTGGCTCGACTTTGCCACGCAAGACTTCAACATCGGGTTGTGAGAATTGCTTGCATTTTAAGCATTGCCACAGGAAACAAAGGCACCCATATGCTTCGATGCGAAGACAAAAAGGACGCGTTTCATGACCTTGACGACATCGACCCCCATGCCTGCCTTCTCTCCCGCCGAAAGCGCAAGCGCTGCTCTCGGCGACCTGCCGGTCTGGAAGCTCTCCGATCTTTACCCCTCGGTCGATTCCGCCGAATATAAGGGCGACCTGAAAAAGGCCGAGAGCGATGCCAAGGCATTCGAGACGAAATGGAAGGGCAAGCTTGAAGCTGCCGCCAGCCGTTCGGGCGATGAGGGCATCGGTGCGGCACTGAAGGAATATGAAGCGCTGGACGACATTCTCGGCCGCATCGGTTCCTTTGCGGGCCTCACCTACTTTTCCGATACGTCGAACCCGGCCAATGGAAAGCTCTATGGCGATGCCCAGGCCAAGCTCACCGATATTGCCTCGCACCTTCTGTTCTTCCCGCTGGAGCTCAACCGCATCGACGATGCGCTGATCAATGCCGCATTCGACAAGGATGCGCTTGCGGCGCACTACAAGCCGTGGCTCGTGGACCTGCGCAAGGATAAGCCGCATCAGCTGGATGACAGCCTGGAGCAGCTGTTCCTGGAAAAATCCATGACGAGTGCAGCCGCCTTCAACCGCCTCTTCGACGAGACGATGACCGACCTTCGTTTTGATGTCGATGGCGAAAGCTTGGCCCTGGAGCCGACGCTCAACATGCTGCAGGAGCCGGACCCGGAAACGCGCCGCAAGGCGGCAGCCGCGCTCAGCGCCACCTTCAAGGATAATCTGCGCGTCTTCACGCTGATCACCAACACGCTGGCCAAGGACAAGGAAATCTCCGACCGCTGGCGCAAGTTCGAAGACATTGCCGATAGCCGCCACCTGGCAAACCGCGTCGAGCGCGAGGTAGTCGATGCTCTGGCGGCTGCGGTGCGCGAGGCCTATCCGCGTCTCTCACATCGCTATTACAAGATGAAGGCCAACTGGCTTGGCATGGAGCAGATGAACTACTGGGATCGCAACGCGCCGCTTCCAGATACGTCCAACGCCATCATCCCCTGGGGTGACGCAAAGGATATGGTGCTCTCCGCCTATGGCGCCTTTGCCCCGGAAATGGCCGATATCGCCCGCCGCTTCTTCGATGAGGAGTGGATCGATGCGCCCGCCCGTCCCGGCAAGGCACCTGGCGCCTTCGCCCATCCGACCGTGCCCTCCGCCCATCCTTACGTTCTGGTCAATTATCTCGGCAAGCCGCGCGACGTGATGACGCTTGCCCATGAGCTTGGCCACGGCGTGCATCAGGTTCTGGCCGGTGAGCAGGGTGCGCTGATGTGCGCAACACCGCTGACCCTTGCCGAGACGGCCTCGGTCTTCGGCGAGATGCTGACCTTCCGCAAGCTTCTGGAAGCCACCACCGATCCGCGCGAGCGCAAGGCCATGCTGGCGCGCAAGGTGGAGGACATGATCAACACCGTCGTTCGCCAGATCGCCTTCTACGAATTCGAGCGCAAGGTGCACACCGCCCGCAAGGAGGGCGAACTGACCGCCGAACAGATCGGCGAATTGTGGCTATCGGTGCAGGAGGAAAGCCTCGGGCCGGCGATCCGCATTTCGGAAGGTTACGAGACGTGGTGGACTTATATCCCGCACTTCATCCACTCGCCCTTCTATGTCTATGCCTACGCCTTTGGCGACTGCCTGGTGAACTCGCTCTATGCCGTCTATCAGAATGCCGACGAGGGCTTCCAGGCGAAGTATTTCGAGCTTCTGAAGGCCGGCGGGACCAAGCACCATTCGGAGCTTCTGAAACCCTTCGGCCTTGATGCGACCGACCCTTCCTTCTGGAGCAAGGGCCTGTCGATGATCGAAGGGCTGATCGACGAGTTGGAAGCCCTCGACGCGCCGTCAAAATGAGACCGTGACAACAAAAATCGGCGACGCTCCCATTTCGGACAAGCTTCGCCGGTTTTTATATCCCGTCGGAACAGATGCAGAAGACGGACCAGGAGCATGAAGCGCAAGCCCGCTGACCTTACCTTGAGGGAAACATTGCGATGGGAGCCGCAAAGCGGCTTCCAGCGGCTGGAACAGCATCTGCGCCGCCTGCTGCGGTCTGCCGATGCGCTGGGTTTTCGCCCGCCGAAAGATCCGGCCTCGGCACTCAAGACGACCGTGAACGGCGACGGCCCCATGAAGGTCGCCCTGGTGATGAACTACAAGGGTGAGCTGGAGATTGCCGCAGAGCCCTTCAAGCCGATTGCGCCGGATGCCGTCTGGCGGCTGAAGATCGCCGAAAAGACCAGGCTCGATTCCAGCGACACATTCTACCGGCACAAATCCTCGCGGCGCGAACCCTATGATGCCGCGCGTGCTGAGTTTTCATCCAAGGAGGCTGACGAGGTCCTGCTTCTCAACGAACGCGGCGAAATCTGCGAAGGCTCTGCCACCAGCCTTTTCGTCGAAGGCCCGGACGGCCAGTTGCTCACCCCGCCGCTTGATAGTGGCATTCTGCCGGGTGTTTTGCGCGCCGATCTTATCCGCGAGCGCAAGGCGCGCGGCCAGGCGCTGAAGCCGGAGGATCTGCAAGGCAGGAAGATTTTTGTCGGAAACTCGCTGCACGGGCTGGTGCCGGCCGAACTGGTTTGAGCCTTGGTTGCCGATCGACTTGGTTAAAGATTCAGAGCGTAAATTGCGCGTCATCACAATGGTCCCCGCGACAATGTATCAGTTGCTTACGTCGCAACTTGAGAATCGAGTCTCCTTCCGCTAGCCACTCCTGCGAGGCAAAACCTCTCCTCCTCGTCATCCTCGGGCTTGACCCGAGGATCCATATCTTTCAAATGCTTACGGCTTGAGCCGGTGGATCCTCGGCTCAAGGCCGAGGATGACGGCGGAGAGGTCTACGCCTGCCCAAGACCCCATCCGTCCACTAATTGACAATCCACTCCAGCCGGGCGCGGCCATTCTGCTTGGCGAGATAGAGTGCCCGATCGGCACGGTGGTAGAGTTCGTTGCTGCCCTCACCCGCCTTGTAGAGCGCTATGCCGGCCGAGCAGCTATAGGAGAATTCGGGATGGTCGGCGAAGGGTCGTGACTCTGCCGCTTTTTCCAGAATGCGTCCGACGATCGAGGCGCATTCCTCCAGCCCCGTTCGTGGCATCACGAGCATGAACTCTTCGCCGCCGACACGGCCGAAATAATCCGGCCGGCGAATGGTCGAATGGGCAAGCTTGACGAAGTCGCGCAGCACCGCGTCGCCACCTTGATGACCGAAGCGGTCGTTGACCCCCTTGAACAGATCGATATCGATGATGGAAACGCCGAACGGGGGCTCGATGTCCTTGTCGACATTTTCGGCGTGAGCTGCCAGGCGAGCGAAAACAAAGCGTCGGTTGGAAGTTCCGGTCAACTCATCGGTCTGCGCGGCGCGCAGCGCAAGGTCGCGATCCTGCCGCAGGCTTCGCTGGTTCTGGCGAAGTGCGGTGATGTCGGTGCCGACGCACAGCATCCAGCCATCCGTTTCCACCGTTTCCGTCATCCAGATCCAGCGCCCGTCATGCATGTCGAGTTCGAGCCCGCGAAAGGCCTGCTTGCCGCGCCGCGATTGAGCGGAGAGAAGCCAGGCCTCGAAATCCCTCGTATTGATGATCAGGCCCTGACGGTTCTGATAGTTCAACCGGATGATCTCGGCCCAGGTGGGAAAGCTGTCTTCGGAAAGATGGAAGGCTTCGCGAAAGGCCCGGTTGGCATAGCGAACACGGTCTTCCGTATCGTAGAGCGCGATAAGAACAGGCGTAACGTCTTGCAACGCCGCCACGCGCTCCAGAAGACCGCCGATATAAGACTGCTCATCATGACGGAACATTCGTCACCTGAAATCCGGCCAGCGTCCCTCATGGCCGCTTATTTAGCAGACAATTATATCGGCTCGTGTCAAAATTGCGATTGCGAGAAAGGATGCATCATTCTCGATAGTAAAGAGAGAATGAAGACGTGCTTCATATTCGCGTCATGTGGTTGTACTTTATTGATACGAATGGATAATCTGATTTTAGACCATAGTTTACGAAGGGAATTGAAATGACGGAAGCTGCATACCCGATCTACGGGGAGATCAACGGCCCCATCATCATGATCGGTTTCGGCTCCATCGGCCGTGGCACGCTTCCGCTGATCGAAAGGCACTTTACCTTCGACCGGACGAAACTCGTGGTCATCGATCCGCGCGAGGACATCGCCGATGATCTGGCCGAGAAAGGCATTCGCCACATCCGCACCCATCTGACCAAGGATAATTACAAGGACGTGATGATGCCGCTGGTCGAAGGCGGCAAGGGCGGGTTCTGCGTCAACCTGTCGGTGGATGCGTCCTCCGTCGATCTGATGAAGCTCTGCCGCAAGCACGACGTGCTTTATATCGACACCGTCGTCGAGCCATGGCCTGGCTTTTACTTCGACGACAAGGCCGACAATTCCGCCCGCACCAATTACCGGCTGCGCCAGACCATGCTCAAAGCCAAGGAAAAACATCCCGGCGGCACGACCGCCATTTCCACCTGTGGCGCCAATCCCGGCATGGTCTCCTGGTTCGTCAAGCAGGCGCTCGTCAATCTGGCAAGTGATATGGGCGTTGAAATCGAGGAGCCGAAAACCGGCGACCGCGAAGGCTGGGCGAAGCTGATGCAGACCCTGGGCGTCAAGGGCGTGCATGTGGCCGAGCGCGACACGCAGCGCGCCCGCGAGCCCAAACCCTTTGGCACTTTCTGGAACACCTGGTCGGTGGAAGGCTTCATCGCCGAAGGTTTGCAGCCCGCCGAGCTTGGCTGGGGCAGCCACGAAACGTGGAAGCCGAAAAACGCCAGGAAGCACAAGAAGGGATCGAAGGCCGCCATCTATCTGGAGCAGCCCGGCGCCGATACCCGCGTGCGCACATGGTGCCCAACGCATGGCGCACAATATGGCCTGCTCGTCACCCACAACGAGGCGATCTCGATTGCCGATTACTTCACCGTGCGCGATGAGGATGACAAGGTCGCCTTCCGCCCCACCTGCCACTATGCCTACCACCCCTGCAACGACGCGGTGTTGTCTCTCTATGAGATGTTCGGCAATGGCGGACAGGCACAAGCCGTGCAGCATGTGCTGACGGAAGACGAACTGGTCGATGGCGCCGATGAACTCGGCGTGCTCCTCTACGGCCATGAGAAGAACGCCTACTGGTATGGCTCGCGCCTGACGCTCGAACAGGCACGCAAGCTCGCCCCCAACCAGAATGCCACCGGTCTGCAGGTCAGTTCCGCGGTTCTGGCCGGCATGGTCTGGGCGCTGGAAAATCCGGAGGTCGGCATCGTCGAAGCTGACGAGATGGATTATCGCCGCTGCCTCGAAATCCAGAAGCCCTATCTCGGCCCTGTGGAAGGCCATTACACCGACTGGACACCGCTGGACGGTCGTCCCGGCTTCTTCCCGGACGATATCGACAAGGACGACCCCTGGCAGTTCCGCAACATTCTGGTGCGCTAAGCCCTGACGGAAAGGAAAGCGCTCAGGCCAACCCTGAGCGCGTCCCGCTGCGCATTGATGCAGTTTTGCCACGCTTGCGGTTTTGTCGTGCGATGCCGGAACCGGTGTGTATCGCCTGTCGTTCGCTTGCAATAAACCGGAACTCGCGCCATGGTCATTAACCGTTGGCTGAAGAATCGCAGGAGAAAAGAATAATGTATTTCAAGACAAGTGTTGCCTTGCTGTTGGCTGCAGTTGCCGTTTCTTCTTGTGCTCCAGCCTCAAGCCCCATGCGGCCCATGCCGTCGATTTCGCAGCGCCCCGCAGTGGATGGCCGCTGGATCGACCGTAACGGCATCGTCTCCACGTTCCAGAACGGATCCTTCTCCACCCGTTCCTCCGACACCAACACGCTTCTGGCCTCCGGAACCTACGTGGCGATCTCTCCCACCCTCTACGAGATCAACATGACCTCGCTGGTGCGCAACACCCAGTCGCGCGTCAATTGCGCCCTGATTTCCCCCGGTCAGTTGAACTGCACGACCGATACCAACAGCCAGTTCACCCTGAACCGCCAGGGCTGAGCCGAGAGGCCCCACTGAATAAAGAGCGATCTCTTATTCAACGCGCGCGTGTAGCGCGCGTTTTTTATTGTCTCTCCACCACAAGAATTCTACTTGCGGCAGATGCTTCAAGATGGAAACATGCCTTCGAATGGCTGTCACAGTCTTGCATTAGCTGTGAATGTGGACGGTCTGAAACGAAAAGCACGACATCAACAGGAGAGAGACTGATGAACAGGATTTTGAGATTTAGCCTGATGACCGCGTCCGTGGTCGCGCTTTCGGCGGGTGCAGCACTTGCCGATTATCAACTCAACATCCTGCATATCAACGATCTTCACTCCCGCATCGAGCCGATCAACAAATTTGACTCCACCTGCTCGGCTGCTGAGACGGAGAAGAAAGAATGCTTTGGCGGCATTGCCCGCGTGAAGGGTGCGATCGATGCGCGTCGCGCCGAGCTTGGCGCGAACGCCAATATTCTGGTTCTCGATGCCGGTGACCAGTTTCAGGGCTCGCTCTTCTATACGCAGTACAAGAGCGGCCCGGTTGCCGAATTCATGAACGGCATCGGCTTCGACGCCATGGCGATCGGCAACCATGAGTTCGATGATGGCCCGGCAGAACTTCTGAAGTTCATCAACGCCGCCAAGTTCCCGATCATTTCCGGCAACACCAAGATTGCCGACGGCTCGGAGCTGAAGGACAAGTTCAAGGGCTATGTCATCAAGGACATGGGCGGCCAGAAGGTCGGCGTGGTGTCCGTTCTCGCCACCGATACGGGCGAAACCTCCTCGCCAGGCGACAAGGTCTCCTTCGAGGACGAGGTCGCTTATCTCAAGGGCGCGGTGAAGGAACTGCAGGATCAGGGCGTCAACAAGATCGTGCTGCTTTCGCATGTCGGCTACGTGCGCGACCAGGAAATCGCGAGAGAAGTGGATGGCATCGACGTGATCGTCGGCGGCCACAGCCACACGCTGCTCTCCAGCACCGACCCGAAGGCCGCCGGCCCCTACCCGACCATGGTCAAGAACCCATCGGGCGTCGATGTTCCGGTCGTCACCGCTTATGCCTATTCCAAATATCTCGGCGATCTCGCCGTCACCTTCGACGATAACGGCGTGGTAAAATCCGTCAGCGGCGCACCGAAGTTGCTCGACGCGGCCGTTGCCCAGGACGATGCCTACAACAAGCGCGTGGCAGAACTTGCCGCACCGCTGGAAGATATGAAGAAGAAGGAAATCGGCGTCAGCGAAGCCCCGATCGACGGCTCGCGTGAGGTCTGCCGCGCCAAGGAATGCTCGATGGGCAACCTCGTTGCCGACGCGCTGCTTGACCGCGTGAAGGATCAGGGCATCACCATCGCCATTCAGAACGGCGGCGGTCTTCGCGCCTCCATCGATGCCGGCCCGGTCACCATGGGTGAAGTTCTGACGGTTCTGCCGTTCCAGAACTCCATCGCCACCTTCCAGATCAAGGGCGCCGACCTCGTCGCCGCGCTTGAAAACGGCGCAAGCCAGATCGAAGAAGGTGCGGGTCGCTTCGTCCAGGCATCCGGCCTGAAATACACCTTCGACCGCTCCAAGCCTGCGGGAAGCCGCATCGTCTCCGTCGAGGTCAAGGAAGGCGACAACTTCGTCAAGCTGGACCCGGAAAAGACCTATGGCGTCGTGACCAACAACTACACCCGCACCGGCGGCGACGGCTTCAAGACCTTCGCCACCAAGGCGATCAACCCCTATGACTTCGGACCGAGCCTGGAAGATGCCGTTGCCGCCTATATCGGCGCGCACAGCCCTTACAAGCCCTACACCGATGGCCGCATCGTAGACGCAACGCCTGCCGGCTACGTCGCCCCGCCAAAGCAGCCCGCCGCACCGGCACCGGCAGCACCCGCTCCGGCCACCACCGCACAGGCTCCTGCCGCACCCGCGCCTGCTCCTGCTGCACCGGCTCCCGCCACGCCAGCACCGGCAACGCCGGCACCGGCCACACCAGCGCCGTCTACCGCCGCACCTGCCGCTCCTTCCACAACAACGCCATCCGCACCGGCAGCCGCAACCGCGGCAGCAAAATATGTCGTCACCAAGGGCGACTCGCTGTGGAAGATCGCCGAGGAGAAATACGGCAAGGGCATCGACTGGAAGAAGATCGCCGAAGCCAACGAGCTGCGCCGTCCAAACCACATCGAGGTGGGCGAAGAGCTGACCATCCCGGCCAACTGATCTTTGGTTGATTGATGACAAGAGCCGGTTCGCATTGCGGGCCGGCTTTTTGTTTTCCACTCGTCCCCGGGCCGAGGGTGGACATAATCACGTGTAAGCCATTGAAAAGATGGATCCTCGGCTCAAGGCCGAGGATGACGCGGAGGAGGGATTGGAGCCCGCGAACAAGGTTGGCGAAACAGGCACTCCGACTAGAGGTAATTACACCACTGAACGGCTTCTTATGGATTTCCAATGCCAAAAGAACTCTCCGCGTCATCCTCGGGCTTGACCCGAGGATCCATCTTTCTACCGGCTTACGAGTGCCCGGAAGGGACAATACCAATGCCGCGGCCCTTGCAACGGGGCGTCAACCGCTCAATCATCCCGCATCGCGCTAATATGCCACGTGCGCTTTGTCAAAAATCAATTCAGATCAGGGGATTGATGGTCTAAAGATTGATCCAAGAGATCAGAGCGGACGTAGTCTTCCGCGATTCATGAGAGTTCAGGACAAGTTAATGGCCGCAGATATCACCGCTTTCCCCGCAAGCCACCTGCCCAAGGACCATCCGAAGGTTTCCTTCGGCAAGGTCGGCGTTCTTCTCGTCAATCTCGGCACGCCGGATGGCACGGATTACAAATCCATGCGCCGCTACCTCGCGGAGTTCCTGAGCGACAAGCGCGTCATCGAGTGGTCGCGCCTCTTCTGGTACCCGATCCTTTACGGCATCGTGCTGAACAAGCGCCCGCAAAAGGTCGGCAAGGCGTACGAGGAAATCTGGAACCACGAGAAGAACGAAAGCTACCTGCGCACCTATACCCGCAACCAGTCCGAGTTGATGGCAAAAGCACTGACCGACCTGCCGAATGTGGTGGTCGATTGGGGCATGCGTTATGGCCAGCCCTCGATTGCTTCCAAAATCGATGCGCTGAAGGCCGAGGGGTGCGAGAAGATCCTGCTCTTCCCGCTCTACCCGCAATATGCCGCCGCGACCACCGCCACCGTCAACGACAAGGCCTTCGAGCATCTGATGAAGATGCGCTGGCAGCCGGCACTGCGCACCGTGCCGCCCTATCACGATGACGAAACCTATATCGATGCGCTGGCCAGCTCGGTAAAGGCCCATCTGGCGACGCTGGATTGGGAGCCGGAAAAACTGATCGCGTCCTTCCACGGCATTCCGCAATCCTACTTCAGAAAGGGCGATCCCTATCACTGCCAGTGCATGAAGACCGGTCGCCTGCTGCGCGAAAAGCTGGGGCTGGACAAGGATCGCTTCCTCATCACCTTCCAGTCTCGCTTCGGACCGGAAGAGTGGCTGCAGCCCTATACCGACAAGACGGTGGAGAGGCTCGCAAGCGAAGGCGTCAAGCGCATTGCCGTGATGAACCCCGGCTTCGTTTCCGATTGTCTTGAGACTTTGGAAGAAATTGCCGGTGAAGCGGGCGAGAGCTTCCTCCACCATGGCGGCGAGAAGTTCACCCATATTCCTTGCCTCAACGACAGTGCGGATGGTATGCGGGTTCTCGAAAAAGTTGTGCGCAAGGAATTGCAGGGCTGGGTCTGATCCCACCCTCTCTTTCGCCCGGTGATTGAACAGGAGAGCAGGAATGGACTTGAGCGGTTTCGATATTTTTGTCATTGCGGCGGTTGTTCTTGTCATACTGACGCTGGTTGCCGGTATCAAGACCGTGCCGCAGGGATACCGCTATACGGTGGAGCGCTTCGGTCGCTACACCCGCACGCTGGAGCCCGGCCTCAACCTCATCACCCCCTTCATCGAGCGGATCGGCGCACGGATGAATGTGATGGAACAGGTGCTGGATATTCCGACCCAGGAAGTCATCACCAAGGACAATGCCAGCGTGTCGTCCGATGCGGTGGCCTTCTATCAGGTGCTGAACGCCGCCCAGGCCGCCTACCAGATCGCCAATCTGGAATTCGCCATCCAGAACCTGACCATGACCAACATCCGCTCCGTCATGGGCTCGATGGATCTCGACGAGCTTCTGTCCAACCGCGATGCGATCAATGACCGTCTGCTGCGCGTTGTCGATGAAGCCGTCGGCCCGTGGGGCATCAAGGTGACCCGTATCGAAATCAAGGATATTGCGCCGCCGAAGGATCTCGTCACCTCCATGGCCCGCCAGATGAAGGCCGAGCGTGAAAAGCGCGCCCAGGTTCTGGAGGCCGAAGGTTCGCGTAACGCGCAGATCCTGCGCGCCGAAGGTGCCAAGCAATCGGCCATTCTGGAAGCCGAAGGCCAGCGCGAAGCCGCCTTCCGCGATGCTGAGGCACGCGAACGTCTGGCGGAAGCCGAAGCCAATGCGACCCGCATGGTTTCGGAAGCCATTGCCGCCGGCGATATCCACGCCATCAACTACTTCATCGCCCAGAAATACACCGAGGCGCTGGCCGATATCGGCAAGGCGACCAATTCCAAGATCGTGCTGATGCCGATGGAAGCCTCCTCGCTGATCGGCTCGCTTGGCGGCATCGGCGCCATTGCCCGTGAGGTCTTCGGCAGGGACAATGACGGCACGACACCGCCGCCTGCTCAACGCGCCACGACAAGCCGTTCCTCCGTTCCGCCATCCAATCGCCCCAGCGGACAGACGGTCAACGTGACCGTTCCCAACCCTTTCGCCGGCCCGACGGACAAGTGACATGATCCAGAAACTCGTCGCCGATCTCGGTCCCTGGAGCTGGTGGCTGCTGGCAGCCATTCTGCTGGTGGCGGAACTGGCGGCACCCGGCGTGTTCCTGATCTGGATCGGCGCGGCTGCACTGGTGGTCGGCGCGCTGTCTCTGGCGCTGTGGGACATGGGCTTCTGGGGCTGGCAGATCCAGCTCCTGCTCTTTGCAGCACTTTCCGTCGTCTTCGCCATTGCCGGTCGCCGCTACTATGACCGCAAGCATGCGACAACCGACGAACCCTTCCTCAACCAGCGCGAGGCAAGCCTTATCGGCCGCACGGCCACCCTTCAGGAGCCGATCACCGAAGGCCGCGGCCGTATTCGTCTGGATGACACCTGGTGGCCGGTGCAAGGCACCGACCAGCCCGCCGGCACGCGCGTGCGCATCGCCTCGGCCCATGGCCGCACCCTGACGGTGGAGAAGGCTTAAGCGCTGACGCCGTTCAAGGCGTTAAGCCACTGGGCGTTCTCGTGTTGACTGGAAACGCTCTCTGGCGACGACATGAGGCGAATGTCGGCCGGTGTGTCGCCCTCGGCTGGCCCTATGCGCTGCGAACCTGCTCATCGCGGTCACGACGCAATTTGGCGATCGCCAATTTTCGAAACCGCGCAAAGGCTCCCAGATCATCGTTCAGCTTGGCGCGGATGATCGCACCTTCATAAGCATCGATCAGCTCCACGGCAGCCATTTGCGGATCGATGCCCGCCCTCAACTCTCCAGCCTTCTCCGCCTCCTGAAGAAGACCCGCGATGCTGTTTTCCCAGGAACGGTAAGCCTCAGCGAGCTTCGCGCGCAGCATGGCGCTTCGGCCTGAAATGGTCTGTCCCAAGACGCCAAGCAGACAACCACCTGCTGGATGCTCCTCCTGGATCGTACCTTCAAGCACCGCAAGATAGGCATCGAGACGTTCCAGAAAACTCAGCCGCTCATCGGCAAAGATCTCTTTGCGCCGCCCGTCCCAAATCTCGGCGTAATGCTCGATGATTGCGCCGACGAAATCGTCCTTGCTCTTGAAGAAGTGGTAGAAGGAGCCCTTGGGTACATCCGCACTGGCAAGGATCGGCCCGATACCCACTCCCTCATAGCCATGCGCCATCAGGCCTTTCAGCCCTTCGCAAATAAGCTTGTGTCGTGTCGCATTCTCTCGTGCCATAACTAGACGACCGGTCTACTATCTGATTCACATTGAGGCATTAAGGGGTTTGTAGGTGGCCGATGTCAAATGAAACCATCATACCCAGCACCCCTCGCGAAGGTCCTGCTGCACCGCAATGTCTGCATGCGCGCGAGGAAACCGCCGCGCCGCCAGGGGTGACCATCACCCGCGAGAAAACGGCACTCGGCATCGTCCTGGTCTGCGGCTCCTACATGATGTACTCGATGCATTATGCCACGATGGCGTGGATGGGAGACCTGTTCGGCGTATGGCAGCTCATCTTCATCCGCAGCTTCGCGATGGTGCTTGGTGCCCTCGTGATAAAGCCTGCCGCCTGCCGGGAGGTCATCAAGAGCCCCTATAAGTGGGCGACAGCGCTGAGGGCGCTGTTTCAAATCGCCTGCACCTTCTGTTTCTTCGCCGCGGCCAAGCTTATGCCGCTTGGACAGGTCACGACGCTTTACGCCACGGCCCCGCTGATCATCGTCGTCCTCTCCATACCGATCCTAGGCGAAAAGGTGGGGAGGGCAAGCTGGGCAGCGGTCGTCATGGGGATGATCGGCACGGTGATCGCCGCCAACCCGGCCGGGTCCCTCAACCTCGCGCCAACGCTCCTTGCCTTTGCTTCCGGCCTGTTCTGGGCTCTTACGGTTGTCTATACCCGCAAGGCGGCGACCAGGGAGAGCACGCAGGCGCAGTTGCTGACGACGGGGCTCGTCTTCTGTCTGGTCAGCGGCCTGCTGATGGACTGGACCATGCCCGCCAGTTGGTTCGAAATCGGCATGTGCGTGATCCTGGGGATAGAGATCGTGCTCGCGCAGATGCTGTTCCTGGAAGGCTATCGTCTTGCGCCGGCGTCTCTCTTGGCGCCGTTGGAATATCAAAGCCTTATCTGGGTCAGCATTCTGGGCTTTCTGATATTTGGAGACGTGCCCACTCTCCAAACCGTGATGGGGGCGACGCTGATTGTCGCAGCGGGTCTCCTGCTCACCCTTTACGGCAACAGACGCAAGCCTGCGATAGCATAGATCAGGCCACGCCGATCCGAAGCAGATCGTGGAAGTGAACGAGGCCGATCGGCCGCTTGTCGGCATCGATGACGATCAGCGAGCCGATATGGTGCTTCTCGAGCGTGGCGAGTGCCGCCGTCGCCAGAACCTCTTTCGTCACGGTCTTCGGCGTGCGTGTCATGATGTCGTCCACCGTCAGTTCCGCCAGATTGCGCGTCAGGTTGCGCGCCATGTCGCCCTCGGTGACGATGCCGCAAAGATGTCCATCGGCATCGAGCACCGCAACGCAGCCGAAATGCTTCTGCGCCAGAACCCGGATCGCCTCGGCCATCGGGGTCCCCTGCGCCACAAGCGGCACGCGCTCGCCGGTGTGCATGATGTCGCCAACAAGCGTCAGGCTGGCACCGAGCTTTCCGCCGGGATGAAACACGCGGAAATCGCCTGCGGTAAACTTGCGTGCTTCCAAAAGCGCAATCGCCAGCGCATCGCCAAGCGCCAACTGCATCAAGGTGGAGGTGGTCGGCGCCAGCCGGTGCGGGCAGGCTTCTTCCTGATCCGGCATCAGAAGGACGATATCGGAGGCTGTCGCCAAAGATCCGCCCTTGGCGCAAGTTAGCGCAATCAGCGGAATGGCAAAGCGGCGGGTGTAATTGATGATGCTGCGAAGCTCGGCACTCTCGCCGCCCTTGGAAATTGCCAGCACCACATCATTGCCGCCGATCATGCCCAGATCGCCATGATTGGCTTCCGCTGCATGCACGAAGAAGGCGGGCGTGCCGGTGGAGGCAAAGGTGGCAGCAAGCTTGGCACCGATATGACCGCTTTTGCCAACGCCGGTGATGATCAGCCGCCCGGTGATGTTGCCGATCACATCAACGGCTTTGGCAAAGGCGTCGCCAAGCTCTCCGGAAAGCGCAGTCTCAAGCGCCGCCAGCCCGTTCCGCTCGATCGAAACGGTTCTCAGCGCAGACTCGATGGCGTTGTTTTCGGTCAGGGCAGCAGATCTCGTGGTCATGGCGGGACTGTTACTATTTTCGTCTTTGCCTGTCTATTGGCGAAATCCGCTCCCACCCTCTGATGATGAGCCGAAAGAGGGCGCATAATCAACCAGATATTAACCATGCGATTTTACCTTTGGGTAACCAAGATACCGAACCGGGTGAAACGCATGACCTCTCACAGCACCGCGCTACGTCAAAAGACGTTGCGCAGAGCAGCCGCCGCTCTGCCGGCCTGCCTGTCGCTGTGCGCGTCCCTCTCCCTCGCCTTGCCCCTGCCCGCGCAGGCGCAGACACTCGGGCAGAATAGAGGCCAGAACACCGGCCAGAATACCGGACAGAATACGGATCGAAACACGCCGGTGCAGCCTGCCGGGCTGCAAAGCGCCGACCCTTATGCCATTGATCCGGCCTCCGGCCAGAACCCGACGCCTGCCGCGACCGTCGTTCCCACGCCGAGACCGACCACCGGCACCACGACCACGAACGGTGCGCGCACAAGCGTCGATCCTGGCAGCGCCGTGCCGGAGGCTGTCGATGAAGCGATTGAACCGGTCGATCGGCGGGAAAACACCTATGAGACGACGCTCGACGGCGGCGAAAAGGTTGCGATCGATGATGGCACTGCCCCCGGCATCCGCATCGGCACGCTGACGCTGCGCCCCTCCATCAGCCAGACGATCAACCACGAGAACAAGACGTTCGCCACAGGATCGACCAATCGCAATTATCTGGCGACCGGCATTCGCGGCACCTTGACGAGCGACTGGTCTCGCCACGCGCTCACCGTCACCGGCGAAGGGATCTATGAGCGCAATCTCGGCGGCAGCAGCGCGGGCGAAAGTCCGAGCGCCAATGTGCAGGCCGAACTGCGGCTCGATCTGGCCGACCAGACGACAGCCAGGCTGAAAGCCGGCTACACCTTCAGCCGCGAGGATACCACCGATCCGAACGCCATTACCGGTGCGGCGGTGCAGGGCGGCGAGCATCTCTTCACCACCGGCGCGTCGGTCGAGCACAATGTCGCCCTCGTCAAGACGCTTGCCGCACTCGATCTGTCGCGCACCGTCTATACCGACGCCAAGGGGCTCAACGGCCAGCCGATCAGCTTGTCCGATCGCGATCGCTCAGGCGTGGCCATCCGCGGACGTGTCGGCTATGAAGTGTCGCCCGCCCTCATTCCCTTCCTGGAAGCGACAGGGGCGCTCAGCTCCTACGACCAGAAGACGGACAGAACCGGCTACCAGCGCTCCTCCGTCTCCTATGGCGCGAAGGTCGGAACGCAGATCGATCTTGGCGAGAAGTGGCGCGGCGAAGTGGCCGTCGGCCTTCTTCGGCGCGACTATGACGATAGCCGCCTGGCATCCGTCAACGCGCTGACCACCGATGGCACCCTCACCTGGTCGCCGATGCGCGGAACGGACGTCAACTTCGGCCTGAAGACGGACATTGAAGACTTTGCCGGCGGCCCGGAGGGCGGCTGGGTGACGCGTCAGTTGACCGTCGGCCTGATCCAGCAATTGCGCTACGACCTCGTGGCACGGCTGACGACCGGACTGGAACACCGCAACTTCCAGACCTCCAGCATCAAGGACGAGACGAAATATACGCTTGGCGCCGGTCTGACCTGGAATATCAACCGCTACCTCGATTTCACCACCGACGTCAGCTACGATACCACGCCCGTGACCAACAACCACAATTGGCGCATCGGTGCTGGCCTGACGCTCAAGCGATAGGCTCCGTTTTTTCTAATTATCCTTGAGAGCTACACAGATCGGAGGTCTGAGCCCAGGCCGTTACCTTGTTTGGTTAAGGCGCATCCGTCTCCGTCATTTCGGCGCTAAGCCGAAGTAACCGAATTGACCGCCACCGATGACTTATAATTTTGCGCGGCAAAATCCACATGTTGATATCGTGATGTTTCATTTTTGCCTCGTCCCGTTTTAACTCGTCTTGATGGCGTGAGGGATGCAGGGCAGACGCTGTCGATGATGCTTTGCGGAGCCGTAATGCCGTGCAGTACATTGACTGGTGTCGCAGCACTCGAATAGCGCAAGGTGGGCGGATGCAATTTTACAAGATCGAGATACCGGCATCTAGTTTGGCGAAACTTCCGAACGCTTACCGACAGTTCTTTTTCGCTTCGGCCATGGCCTTTCAAGAAATCAATTTGTTCCTACGCCTGTACGCTATGGGAATGGCGTCATTCGAACATACACGTGGCCTTGGCAGTTACGAGCTGGCGACCATAGGCCACTCAAATATGGCAATGCTTGAACGAAGCGTCATGTCCAAGTTAGCCGAATATCGAGAGTTGCTATATGCATTCTCCAAATCTCCACAGCCGGAAGATGAAAGCCAAAAAATCATCCTCTTTAGGGAAAGTGCACGGGAGGTGATGGAGGCTTGGAAAAAGGAAAAAACGTACAGTTTGATTAAATGGTATCGCAACAACGCATCCGCGCACTATGGGTTTGCCGAACACGGCTTAGGCGCACTCACAGCAAACGTCGGAGGCGAAGGCGATTCCAGAATGTTCGAAATACTTCTTCACGAGCGATTGGCGAACACGCACTACACGATGGTCGAGCAACTCCTTGCTGACAAACTCCTTGAGCACGGTCGCGATGTGACTCAGCAATTGCAAACAAACTTCGCGATGCTGCAGCTTATGGCTATGGACATGATGCGGCTGCATCATGATTTCATTCTCGCGGTCTTCGAAATCCTCGATGTTGAAATCGGCCAGCCATTTAGCGTTGACATTCCGATCCGACTGACTTGGAAAACCGGAACGAAGATCCCGCTCCTTTTGCTTGAGGGTGACGAGCCCTTTCCAAATCCCGCGCATTCGTAAAGGGCCGCATTACGAAAATGTTCTCGCAATCAGGGGCTTGATCACACTCGACTCTGGATGAAGTCCGGGTGACGATGGGAGAGACGCCATCATGTCTAATCGGAGGCCGCAGATCTATTCGTGCACGAATTTTCAATCACAACCGAGGACTGACTCGCACTGACACCAGAGGGTCCAAGCACCTTTCTGCGCGGCACTGCTCGTCACTATAAAAAAATCCCGGCACGAGGCCGGGATTGACGTTTTTCAGAACCGATGCCTCCCCCGCCACCTGAGACCAAGTCCGACATGGCGGGGCAAGAGCGATCTCGTCATCAGCCCATCTTGGCGATGATGTCCTTCAGCGGGCCTTCGATCAGCGGACGGATGTCCTCGCGCTGCAGGGCGAAAGCGAGGTTTGCCAGAATGAAGCCATCCTTGGCGCCGGTGTCGTAGGTCTCGCCGCGGAACGGATAGGCGGTGAAATCCTGCTGCTTCAAAAGCTTCAGCATGCTGTCGGTCAGCTGGATCTCATTGCCGGCACCGCGCTCCTGCGTTTCCAGAAGCGTGAAGATTTCCGGCTGAAGGATGTAGCGGCCATTGATGAAGTAGTTCGATGGCTGCGTGCCCTTGGCAGGCTTTTCCACCATGTCGGTGATGCGGAAACCGTTGCCGATCTCTTCGCCAGGCGCGACGATGCCGTAACGATGGGCGAGTTCCGGTGCGCATTCTTCGACCGCCAGAACGTTGCCGCCGCTCTGATCGTAGAGCTCGACCATGCCCTTGAGGCAGGACTTGTTGTCGCCGGTCATGATCATGTCGGGCAAAAGAACCGCGAAAGGCTCGTCGCCGACGATGTCACGGGCGCACCAGACCGCATGGC
>Ga0308171_1002131_pt1 | contig 22180 bp, 18 predicted proteins | sample PhyGR1_FD_202135 | JGI IMG/M metagenome (GOLD analysis project Ga0308171, IMG submission 202135) | Phyllosphere microbial communities from UC Gill Tract Community Farm, Albany, California, United States - DLSLSG.R1 | ecosystem: Host-associated > Plants > Phyllosphere > Unclassified | place: USA... | reverse complement strand
GGCCGCGGCGAGAGAAGCTATGGCGGCGAGGCTTGCGAAGGTGCGCAGGGTGTGTGGGTGTTTCACGATTTCGTGTTTTCGGCGTATTCGTATTGGTAGGCGTATCGGTATTCGTAGCTGTATCCGGATTTGCCTGGATCGAAGCGGGAGAGGACGACGCCGAGGAGGGATGCGCCGGTTTGCTGTAGTCGGTTGATGGCATTCTGGACGCCGCGGACGCTGGTTCTGGCGGCCTCGACGACGAACACGACGCCATCGGCCTGGGTTGCGACCAGGGGGGCATCGGCCAGGCCGAGGACCGGTGCGCTATCGATCATCACATGATCGTAGCGCTTGCGCAGTTCAGCGATTGTCTGCGCCAGATGGTTGGAGGCGAGCAGTTCGGAGGGATCGGGCGGGATGGGCCCTGCGACGATGACGTCGATATGGGGGGCCAGGCCGCGCTGGATGACCTGGTCGAGGGTCGCATTGCCCGACAGGACGTTGCTGGCGCCGAGGGTGTTCTTGATCCCGAACAGGCGATGGACGTTGGGACGGCGGATATCGGTGTCGATGATGACGACCGAGCGGCCGAGCTTGGCCAGCCCCTGGGCCAGGCCGTAGCAGACGGTGCTCTTGCCTTCGCCGGCCTGGGTGCTGGTGACCATGAGGGTTGAGGGCATGCCACCGGGCGACAGCGACAGGTTGGTGCGGATGGAGCTGAGCGCTTCGGACACCGGCGACTTGGGATCGCCCAGATGGACCATGACGTCTTCGCTGGCGGGCACCGCGCCGAGCACCGGCTGGCGCAGGCGCTGCGTCACGTCCTCGGGGGTCCGGACCAGTTCGAACAGGTTCTCGCGACCCAGCACATAGATCGCTGCGGCAGCGATGCCCAGGATCATGCCCAGGGCCAGGTTCAGCGGCAGGTTCGGCCAATAGGGCCCGCCGGGCACCTCGGCATGATCGATGACCGACAGGTTGTTGAGCTGGATGCCGGACTGCGCGTTGAGTTCGTTGTAGCGGGTCAGCAAGGCGCTGAGCTGCTGGCGGTTGGTTTCGGCTTCGCGACGCAGGATCGACAGCTGGATGCTGCGGTTCTGTTCGTCCAGGGTGGTGTTCTTCAGCTGCTCCAGATTGCTGCGCAGGCTGTCTTCCTGCGAGCGCACCGAATTATACTCCTCGCGGATCGTCGCCCGGACATTGCCCGCGATCGCGGCGATCTGGCTGTCGAGCGCACGGATACGCGCTGCCAGCTGGCGGACCGTGGGATATTGCTCGGTCCGGGTCTGCAGTTCCTGCTGATATTGTGCCTGCAGCAGCGCTTTTTGCTGCTGCAGCTGCTGGACTGCGGCGTTCGACACGACTTCGGGGATCGCGAGAAGCGGGGTCCGCTGGGTAACCTTCCAGCGCTGTTCCGCGGCGATCCGCTTGGCAATGGTGTCGGACAAGGCCTGATTCAGCCCGACCAGACTGGCCGTGGTCAGCGATTGCGGTCCGGCCGCCCCTGTGGTGCTGGCCGCATTGGTGGCATCGATCAGCCGCGCGTTGCGGGCATAGTTGATCGAATCGCGTTCGCTGCGTCCCAGCCGGGCCTGCGCCTCGCGGATCTGGTCGCGCAGGAAGTCGAGCGAATAGCTCGAGGCATCGAAGCGCCGTGCCAGATTGAGTTTGATGTAATTGTCCGCATAGCTGTTGGCGACGCGGGCCGCGAGACGGGGATCGGGGCTGGAGAATTCGATCTTGGCGATCCGGGTTTCCTCGGAGAAGGACACCTTCAGATTGGCCTGCAGCACCTGGTTGACCAGCTTGCGATGCGCTTCCTGGACATTGAGCACCTTGCCGGGTGCATCATCGGTCTTGATGCCCATCGCCTCGAGGAAGCGATCATTGTTGTAAAGGCCCAGCGACTGCGCCACCGCGATGGTGGTCGACCGGCTCTTGATGATATCGAGCTGCGTGTCGAGAAACCGGCTGGCATCCGCGGGGGACCCTGCGTTTTCGTTGCGATCCTCGGTTCCCAGGACCTTCTGCGCCTCCGCCTTGATCTCCACGGTCGCCTGCGCGCGGTAGCGCGGCTGAATGAAGAGCGTGGCGAGCACGGCCAGCCCGATGGCGACGATGAAGATCGCGCCCACGGCATAGCGCGAGCGATAGACCGGCGCCCAAAGGTCGCGCAGGTTGATCGAACGCATCAGACCCTGGCTGACACTCCCCTCCGCAGCGATATTGGCGGGGTCGACGGCGGGTCGGTTGACGATAGAGGCCATCAGAGTCTCGGAAGCAGAGCGATGAAGATACCGACGGCAGCCGGCAGCACGGCCAGCGCATCGCTGAAGCGCCGACGCGCTTCCGAATAACCGACCACGACGACATCGCCGGGCAGGATGGCGGGATCGGCGGCTTGTCCTTGCTGGATGGCCGCCAGGTCGAACCGCGCGATATAGCGCTGGTCACCCTGACGGCGCATCACGATGATCTCGTTCGACTTGGAATAGTCACCGACGCCCTGGCCCATCGCGATGGCATCGACCAGGGTCATGCTGTCCATGGCCTGGAACACGCCGGGCGCCTTGACCGCACCCGTCACCGTGATCTTCTGCGAGGTATATTGGGTCACGTTCACCGCGACCTGGGGTTGGCGCAGATAACGCGACAGCGCGCCAGCGATCCGCCCGGACAATTCCTGCGACGTCAGCCCCTTGGCCTCGACACGCCCGGCCAGCGGCAACAGGATGCTACCATCGGGGTCCACCGGCAGATCGCGAAACGAAAGGTCGGGCTCCCCGAACACATCGACCCGCAGCTGATCCAGCGGATTGATCCGGTACCCGACCGGTGCCTGGGCCTGGCCCGGCGTTCGGGCCGGATCCATGGCGGTGACCGGCTGATACTGGTTCAGCGGAACGGGGCTTTGATGCGAGGCACACCCCGCAAGGGCAGTGGCGCCCAGCATTATGACCAGGAAACGCAAACCAGAGCCTCTTTCCAGAAATCGAGCCGCCATAGGCCGGTCCGCACGATGGTGGAACCGCCCGTCACCCACGAACCGCGTGCCTTGCACAAAGGGGCAGATCACGCAATCGTCTTTCGACCCGACCGCCGGCGCAGCAAGGCCGCCAGCGCGATGACGAAGACCACGTCCAGGCCAGGACGACGCAGCGGATAGTCGAAGGCGGAGTGAAGGAAGAACATCGCCACCATCAGGCCGCCCAGCAACGCCATCCGTCCCTGCATACGCCCGCGGTCGCGCCACGCCGAACGGATCGGCCCGGTCACCATCCCCAGCACCAGAAGCCACAGGATCGGTGCCGCGATGCCGACCTCGATCAGCTGCTCCATATAGTCGTTGTGCGCATGGTTCAGATAGGTCGGCTTGACCCAGCTCAGATGTTCCTGAACCTTGAACACCTCCACGAAGCTACCGATACCGCTGCCCACCGGGAAATAAACCGGGATAAGCTGCCGGCTCCATGTCCAGAACAGCCAGCGCGGATCGGTACCCAGTCCGGCGAAACGCCCCAGCGAGCGGGTCGCGACATCCGTCGACGCCAAAACCGCCAGCAATGCCACGACGCCCAATCCGGCGAATGCCGCATAGCGCCCGCCCCTGCCCAGCCGCCCCTCGAACGATAGCAGCAGCAGAAAGGCCAGCGCCAGCGCACCGAAAAACAGCCCCGCCCTCGAAAAGGTGAGGATCAGTGTCGCAAACAGGACCAGCGATCCGACGAACGCCAGCGGCAGGCGCTGACGGCTCCAACCCTGCTCGCCATACAAGGCGATGTAGCCGATGGGAAAAAGCAGCGCGATGAAAAGACCCGAATGGTTCTTGTTCGCGAACAGGCCCAACAAGAAATTGATATTGGGCACATCGAAGAACAGGAACCGGCCACCCGTCGCAACCTGCAGCATGCCCACCAGAAGATGCACGCCCCCCATGGCCAGCAGCAAACCGAACAACGCCTTCCATTCCACCGTCGACAGGCGCATCACCGCCAGCAACAGGCCCAGCAGCCATACCGACATCAGAAACGTGCGAAACGTCGCATCGAAGTTCAGCGTGATCGGATGCCAGTCCTGGGCCGCACCCACCAACGCCAGCGTCTGCACACTCGTCGCCCGCCCCGGCAATTCATGCCAGACGGCAGGCGGCAACGGGATGCACTGCAACAACGGCATGAGGCAGAAGAACGACAAGGCCAGGCGCGTGAGCAACGATTGCTCCCGCCAGATCGTCCACCCGCCATGCCACAGGCTACAACCCAGCAGCCAACTACCCGTCAACGCAAACAGATAGAATATCAGCGGATTGGCACTCTCTCCGCCACCGATCATCAACCATATGACCACAAAGATCGCAATGGATACGAACAGCCCCGATCGTCCCGCCAGCAACCGACCGCCAAAACGCCCGGCACCCCCCGATCCCCGTACGCCTCGTGATCCCGACAAGCCCAAACTTCCAATAACCGCCAAACCGTGCCCCTCGCCCGATAAACAGCAAGAGCTATTCCACGACACAGCCCCTATAAGACCACACAACCACACCAACAAGGATTATCAATCCTCACCATGGTACCCGATAGCGGTACCGTAGCCGACATGCGTGTCCTATAACACAATGCCTTTAGGCCCCCTAAGTCACAGTTCTCGCTGGAATAGAAGGTGGTAGCTTACATTCCTATGTCTGCAGATTGAAAGAATTACAGCTTGATCACGCGCAATATTCTACGCAAACTCAAATGTTTTTACAAATATGGATCGTCTTGCGTCAAATGATTGCAGATATAATCACGAATGCCATCCTCCAACGACGTAAACGGCGCCAGATAGCCTGCGGCACGCAGTTTGGTCATATTGGCCTGGGTGTAATATTGGTATTTGCCACGCAGTTGCTCAGGCATTTCGATGAATTCGATCCGCTCCGGCACTTCCAATGCCGCAAAAACGCTCCGTCCTAGATCTAGCCATGACCGAGCTTGACCGGTGCCTAGGTTGAATAGCCCTGAAACGTTCTGGTGCTTCAAAAGCCACGCAACGACGCGTGCGCAATCTTTGACGTAGATGAAGTCGCGCACCTGTCCACCATCGCCGTAATCGGGATGATAGCTGCGGAACAGACGCAGAGGCTCACCAGCGGCGACCCGCGTAGCATTGTGCGCCACAACGCTCTTCATAGGTCCTTTGTGATACTCGTTGGGGCCATAGACGTTGAAAAACTTCAGTCCCACCCACTGAGGCGGCGTCGGCGCGCCGTTCGCGATCAAATGCGCGATCCGCCGATCGACAAAATGCTTGCTCCAGCCATATGCGTTCAGCGGTAGCAGTTTTGACAGCCCTTCGCGGGAAGCGTCGTCGTCGAACCCTGCCGCGCCATTCCCATAAGTGGCAGCCGACGAAGCGAAGATCAGTGGCACGCCATTGACCGTGCACCAGTCCCAGAGGTCGAGCGTCAAGCGGATATTGTTCTGGACGATAGAATCGACGTCGGTTTCCGTGGTGGCGCTGATCGCGCCCATATGGATTATCCCGCGCAATCGACTGCCGTACGCGGCCAACCAGGCTGGCAGCGCTTCGGGCATGATCACGTCCGCGACGTCGTGCTTGGCGAGATTGCGCCAGCGATCATCCTGGCGCAGCCAGTCGCACACCACCACTTCGTGTCCCGCACCGGCGAGTTCGGCAACAATATTGGAGCCGATCATACCGGCTCCCCCCGTGACGAGATACATCAGGCCGCGTTCCTCTTGAGACGAGCGATGATGTCGGTGGTGCTATGGCCTGGGGCAAGATCGGCCAGAAATACTTGGCCGCCATAACCCAGCACCAATTCCGAGCCGACTACCTGTTCGACCGTATAATCCTTACCCTTGATGAGCACGTCGGGGCGAATGGCCTCGATCAGGCGCATGGGGGTGTCGTCGTCGAACAAAATGACCAGATCAACGGATTGCAGCGAGGCCAGCACAATCGCCCGCGCATTCTCCTGCTGGACAGGGCGTGAGGGACCCTTCAGCCTGTTGATCGACATATCCGTATTGAGGCCGACGATCAGGTGATCGCAGGTGCCGCGGGCCTGCGCCAGCTGCGAGACATGACCTGGGTGGATCAGGTCGAAGCAGCCATTGGTGAAGCCGATCCGTTCGCCCCGCTCCCGCCAATGCGCCACGATGGCCAGCGCCTCGTCCAGCGTCGCGATCTTGCGTCCGGTGATATCGACGCTTTCGTGGCGCAGTTCATGGGCCAGTTCGCGGGCGGTGACTACCGCGGTACCGGGCTTGCTGACGGCCATACCAGCTGCGACATTGGCCAGCATGGTCGCCTGTGCGATCGGCAGCCCGGCCGCCAGTCCCAGCGCCAGCGTGGCGATCACCGTATCGCCGGCACCCGACACGTCAAAGACCTCACGAGCCAGAGCCGGAAAATGCTGCACCGCTTGGCCAGACTGCGCCAGGGTCATGCCGCGCGCGCCGCGCGTGATGAGGAGCGCGGAAGACACCGGCATCATGGCCAGCAATTTGTCTGCGGCCCGCGCGGCATCGCCATCGGTGCCATCGCATGCGATCCCCACCGCTGCCGCTGCTTCGCCTGCATTGGGTGTCATCAACGTGACCCCGTCGTACCGCGATATGTCGGTACTTTTGGGATCCGCGACGATCGGCTTACCCGCGGCGCGGGCGGCTGCGATAACGTCCTTCAGCAACGCCGGTGTCAGCACGCCCTTGGCATAATCGGACAGAATTACCGCATCGACCGTATCGAGATGACGGAGGAAGGCGGCGAGCAACGGGCCCGGCTCCGCAGCGTCCGCCCGCTCGCTGTCGACGCGCAGCATCTGCTGCTGTCCTGCGATATAGCGGGTTTTCTGCGTCGTTGGCCGACCGTCGGATATGAACTCAGCGACGATGCCCGGCTCTTCATCGATTCTGGCCTGCAAGGCGGCCCCCGCGGCGTCAGGGCCGCTGATACCGATCAGCACCGCCTCGCCGCCCAGCGCGGCAATATTGCGCGCGACATTTCCTGCGCCGCCCAGCATCACGTCCTCGCGCTCGATACGAACGACGGGGATCGGCGCCTCGGGCGAGATGCGCGAACAGTGACCATAGACGAACGTGTCCAGCATCACGTCCCCCAGTACGAGGATGCGCTTGGAGGCAATGTTGTCCAGCATGTTCACGACTATCATCCTTATTGCGCCAAATCCCGTGCCGCATGAGGCTGGTTGGCGGCTCTAGAGCGCGACCGCCCGCGCCGTCATCGGCTAGCGGACCGTCTTCGCCTTTAGGGCGCGGCGCGTCTTGCCAATCAACGACAATATCGAGCGGGGCGTATAAAGCGCGGGCACACTTTTCAACCACATTCCCGGAAATTGCGCATAATGTCGATTGATCAGATCACGAGCCTTGGCGGTGAAATCCTTTTCATCCGTATAAGCGCGTGCATGAAGGATACGGTGCTTGGCGTGACGCATTCGGGTCGCCATGACCGAGCGATAAACGTCGGACTTCTTTCCAAAAAGGTCTGACGTTATCTCGCTGTAACCTGCGACATCGATGTCCAGGCGTTTATACATACCACTCGACAAGAAATGGTCGTTCATCATTCTCCATGCCACGCAACCAGTGGGGACATATACCCACCTGGGGACTTTCTTGATCATCTCGCCAATGATGAATACATGCACCCAGGCGTTAAAATAATTTTCAACTTTGAAGGAATCAACAACATCGTTCCACAAAGCTCTATTTACCAATGTCCCCGACAAGTAGCCAAAATAGTCGCCTAATAGATCAAATATTCGTTCTGCCCCGTGGATACAGGTTTCCTGATCAAACGGGCGGTTTTTGTCTTCCAGTTTTGGATAGGGGATCTGCTCCATACGAAAACCATAGAGATTCCTACGGACGGATAGACCCGCAATATCTGGATTATTAGAGATCGCCTTTTCCGCAGCCGCGATGGCACCCGGCTCCAGCTTGTCATCACTTCCCATCAGCCAACAGAAGTCACCATCAGCTAATTCCACGACCTTCAAAAAATTTCGGTCCGCCCCCATATTTTCCGGGGATTGATAAAACACTAGATCGGAAAATCGATCTTCATATGACTTGACAACACTAATCGTATCGTCTGTCGATGCATTGTCGCTAATAACGATTTGAAGATCGCAGGAGTATTTATCCTGTGCTATAATGCTGTCAAGCAATTCGGGCAGATATGCCGCCCGATTATAAGCGGGTATGCAAATTGAGATCTTCATAGGACCATCCGCTTCTTTTTCGTGATTCTTCAGTCGTGCTTACTTTACCTGGCGATATAGAGAGCGAAAAGCTCTCATCAAGCCGGTAGGAATGATGAATATGGGGGCAGTCTTGGTCCAGAAAAGCGGATATCGCCAGTATCTTGGAAAAACGAGTTTCGCCGTATCGATGAAGAACGCCCGTTCCGCCCCGTTCAGCCGGCTACCCAATAGCCGATAGTATAATAGACCGGTCGCGATGTCCGTATTGATGTGCCTGTAGGTCGCACTGCGCTCTCCAAAGAGCGCACGAGCGATTTCCTCATATCCAACAACATCGATACGAAGACGGTTGAAGGCACCTTCCGATAGGAAGAAATCGTTGCCTTCACGCCACCCCACTAGCAATTCGGCCAGATAATACCACCGTGGGCAGCGCTGAAGCATCCGCCCGATGACATATACATGGACATATGCGTTGTAAAACTGATCGACAGGGCTGCTAGCCACGGCTTCATTCCACAACGTTCGCCGCACGACTTGGCCAGATAAATAGCTGTAGTACGCCGCGAGGTTTTCGAACGCACTCTCTGGTGTCGTGACCAGTCCGCTTCCCGGTTGCGTCCAACCTCTGGGGACACGTTGCTCGCCGCGTTTCTCCAGCGTGAAACTGCGAACATTCCGGCCGACCGATAAGCCAGCGACGTCGGGATTCTGCGCTATGGCGGCCTCGAGCGTCGCAAGCGAACCCTCCTCGAGTACGTCATCGCTGCCCATCAGCCAGCACCAGTCACCTGTCGCCAACTCTACGACACGCAGATAATTACGATCGGCACCAACGTTCTGTGGGGCCCGTACATAGTTTAGCCGTTCGAAGCGGCCGCGATACTGATCTATAACGTCAGCGGTATTGTCGGTCGAAGCATTGTCGCTAATGACGACTTCAATTTCACATGAATAACCGCGCTGTGAAAGAATGCTATCAAGCAGATCGCCCAAAAAGGCGCCACGATTATAGGTAGGTATGCAAATTGACAGGCGCATATTATTTCTCAAAATCGACGCTGCGTCTTGCATGGAGCCGGCACTGCCGTGGCAGATACCATCCTACTGTCAAAACGAAGCACATGATCAGACCGCAGATCATTCCAGGCAGGCCCGCAAAATGGGCGCCGAGAATCTGCAATCCGATACTGAGTGCGGATTGCACGGGCAACGCGATCCATAATGTGGCCAGGTCATTCATGCTCTGCAAAAGCATTGAGAAGGTATCCGACCATATCCGTACCGCGATATACAGCGTCGATAGGCCGATTACGACAAAAGGTATCGAAACCTTCACCGTCGGCGCAAGAATATGGATGATCAAATCCCTGCTGATCGCGAAGCCGATGCCGGCCGCCAATACCATCAGCATGCCCATTCCTAGATAGCGTCGGACAAGCCGGAAAACCTGGTTCCACCGGCCGGCCGCGATGCCTTCGGCACAAACCGGCCATAAGGCTAGCAAGAGCGCGTTATACACAAAGAAGACTAGCCCGAAAACCCGGCTCGAAATGCTATAGATGACGATGTCCTGCGATGACAGGACTTGGGCCATGATGATGAAGTCAACTTGGAGAACGGAAGCTGCCAACAACCCGAACAGCCAGAAGCGCGCGGCCCGCCGCAAAAGCATCGCAGCCAGGGATGCGGTGGCACGATTGCGCGCCCAGACGCGCAGCATCATGACGGCCAGCACGATCAAGGGCAATACGGCGCTTGGAATATAGTAGATGAACACACTTTGCGGGAGAGGGTGGGAAGCCCCTGCCGTGGCGACGATCCAGACGCCGACCGTGCCCAAAGCCGTTCCCAGGGCGGGCAGCAGATTGGACAGATATCCCCGATGTTCGGCGAACCAGATTTTATAGGCGACTCCGCCCAGCGCGGTGCCGATCGCCGGAAACGTCATGCCCCAGAAGGCGAGCAACCGATCCTGAGCAGAGAAGGAGGAGAAATTTCCCAGGAGTTGCGCGGAGAGCCAAGGCCCCAGCAGCAGGAGAAGCAAGGACGTGATGATGGCCGCACCCATGGCGAGCAAGCTGGCCGTCATGATCAGGTCGTCATATGGCTTTCCGGCGACCCGCCGTTCGGAAATGAAATTCTGCAGGCTGATCGCCAGACTGAAGTCCGCCAATGCCATCCAACCGGCAAGGCTGACAAGCACGGCGAAGACGCTGTAGCCTGTCGCGCCCAGACTGTCGGTGATGATGCGGATCGCTACCAGTTGCGCGAGCACCTGAACGATGCGGCCTATCCAACCGCCCCCCGCCACCAGCCAAACCCGCGGAATGCGCGACAGCATCACTCCGCCTCGCCCGCCCCGGGCGACCGTCGCTGTCGATGTCGGCGCATTTCCGGACACCACGATCTCGGTCTTAGCGGTTCGACATCATGATCTGTCGTGCCCATGACACCGCGTTCCCGATACCCTCGCGCGCGCTGACCTGCGGCGTCCAGTCCAGCAGTGCGGTGGTCTTGGCCAGATCGGCGACGAAAATTCGCTGATCGCTGAACCGCGCGGGCAGCTTGTCATAGTGTAGTGCGGCGCCGGTCATTTCCTCAAGCATGGCGAAAAGCTCGAGTAACGACAAGCTGTTATCCATGCCGCCGCCCACGTTCAGGACATGTCCCTTGGCCCGGTCGATATGTTCCAGCCCGGCGAAATACAGCCGCGACATATCGCGGGCCTCCAGCACATCGCGAACTTGCTTGCCGTTGCCGGCGATCGTGAACGGCTTGTCGAGGAGCCCTTGACTGGCCTTGACCGCCTGCGAGCAGAACCAGGCGATCCAGCCCTGGTCGAACGTGCCGAACTGACGCGACCCGTACATGGAGGAGTGACGGAAAACGAGCGTCTTGAGCCCGTATACCCGCGCAAAATCCTGCATATACTGGTCCGCCGCCCCCTTCGAGCAGCCATAAGGCGACTGGAATTCGAGCGGTGTGCTCTCATCCAGGCCCTGCGGATGCGCGGGATCGACATAGCGAGTGTCGGTTTCCTGATAGTCAAGATATTCGAGGTCGCCATACACCTTGTTCGACGAGCTGTAGAGCACCGCCGCCTCGGGTGCATGATCGCGAACCGCCTCCAGGACGTTCAGCGATCCCATCGCATTGATCTCAAAATCAAGCCTGGGGTTGGCGATCGACGTCGTCATCGCGACCTGCCCGGCGACATGGAACACCGCATCGGGTTTAAAATCGCGGATCGTGCGCGTCACGTCGTTGACGTTACGGATGTCGCCATGAACGTGCGTGAATTCGCCCTGGCCGCGCAACCAATCAAGGTTTTGCGCCGAACCGGTCCGCGACAGATTGTCGAATACCATCAACTCGGCGCCACGCTCCAGCGCCGCAGCCGACAGATTGCTGCCCAGAAAGCCGCAGCCGCCCGTAACCAGAAGCTTCACTGCTTATCTCCTCAAATGTCTACAGGGTGGTGGCTGCGGCAGTATATGCCATGCCGTCAGCCAGCGGCGTCTTCGCACGCCAGCCGATTGCCGCTTCGATCTTCGCCGGATCGCCGACCACGCGCATGCTTTCCGCTGGACGATAGGGCTTTGCTCCCCAATGGAGGACTGCCGGGTCGCCCCCCGCAGCCGCCACGGCCGCATCGGCCAGGGCACGCAGGCCAATCCCCTTGCCCGAGCAAATGTTGAATATCTCACCGGCGGGAAACGGCTCGGCCGCGATCAGATCAAGACAGGCCGACACCACGTCACCGACGTAGAGATAATCGCGTTCCTGCTCGCCCGGCGTCAGTTCGACCGTCCTGCCCTCACGACTGGCGGCCATGACCATCGGCACGAACTTGTGATCGCCCTCCAGCGGCCCGTACATGCTGAACGGGCGAACAATCGCGATCGGCGCGCCGATACGGCGTGCCAGATCCTGCAGCGCCAGCGAGGCCGCCGCCTTCGTCACGCCATAGATGCCGGTCGGCGACAGTCGACGCTCCTCGGTCAACGTGCCGTCCTCCGTCCCATATTCATAGGACGTCCCGACATGCACGAAGCGACACCCGGCCGCTGCCGCTGCCTCGGCCAGTCGCATCGAGGCAGCGACGTTAAGCGCCAGCGCGGTGGCGAAATCGGACTGGCGATAATCGACGCCATAGGCCGCGCAGTGGATCACGGCATCGACGCCCATCAGCGCCGATGCCAGTACCGCAGGATCGCGATCAGCCAGATCGAGATCGACGACATCGACCCCAGGCGCGAGCCGGTCCAGACGTCGCCGGTCGCTCGACGCGCGCACCGTGGCACGCACGGCATGGCCCCGCGCAACCGCACCAGCCGCGACGTGCGCGCCGAGGAACCCCGACGCGCCGGTGACGAGAAGCGTCGTCATGTCGGCCTCAGAAATTCAGCCCGAAAAACTCTTCGAGCTTTTCACCGACATAGTCGAAATGCTCCTGGCCCAGGGCGGGGAAGAGGCCCAGCCAGAAGGTGTTGTTCATGATCTGGTCGGTGCGGGTCAGGTCGCCGACGACGCGGTAGTTGACGTGCTCGAAATAGGGCTGGCGCGTCAGGTTGCCCGCGAACAGCAGGCGCGTGCCGATCTTGTTCTGGTCGAGGAAGCGGGTCACGTCGACGCGTTTGGCATCGACGCCGTCGCGCAGCATCAGCGGATAGCCGAACCAGGACGGGTTCGAATCCGGCGTCGCCTCGGGCAGGATGAAGATCTCTTCCATACCCTTCAGCCGCTGGGTCAGCAGGTCGAAGTTGCGACGGCGGGCCTCGACGAAGCCTTCCGCGCGATCGAGCTGGGCGAGACCGCAGGCGGCCTGCATGTCGGTGATCTTCAGATTATAGCCGAGATGGCTGTAGACATACTTGTGGTCGTAGCCGAACGGCAGCGAGCCATGCTGCTGGCCGAAGCGGCTGCCGCAGGTATTGTCGCAACCGGGCGCGCAATAGCAGTCGCGGCCCCAGTCGCGGATGCTCTCGATGATCGGCTTCAGCTCCATCGACTGGGTGAAGACCGCGCCGCCTTCGCCCATCGTGATGTGGTGGGCAGGATAGAAGCTGACCGTGGCGACATCGCCCCACAGGCCGACGTTCTTGTGCTGGCCGGTCTTGGCGTCGAGATAGGTCGCGCCCAGCGCGTCGCAGCAATCCTCGACCAGCCACAGGTCATGCTCGTCACAGATGCGGCGCACTTCGGCCAGGTTGAAGGGGTTGCCGAGCGTGTGCGCGATCATGATCGCACCGGTCTTCTCGGTGATCGCCGCCTCGATCAGGCTGGCGTCGATATTGTAGGTCGGCACGTCGACATCGACGAACACGGGGATGAGGCCGTGCTGGATCGACGGGTTGACCGTGGTCGGGAAGCCCGCCGCGACGGTGATGACCTCGTCCCCCGGCTTCAGGCGGCGATCGCCCAGCTTGTGGCTGGTCAGGCACGACAGCGCCAGCAGGTTGGCCGACGAACCCGAGGTGGTGGTGAGCACGAACGGCGCCCCCAGCAGCTTGGCGAGCCCGGCCTCGAACTCGGTATTGAAGCGGCCCGTGGTCAGCCAGCCGTCCAGGCTCGCCTCGACCATCAGCTCGATCTCGGGCGCGCCGATCACCTTGCCCGCGGGCGGGATCACGGTTTCGCCGGGGACGAACGGACGGGGGGCGAACTGGGCGTCGGCATACTGGGTGACCAGGGCGCGGATTTGCTTGCGAAGATCGTCGGCGGTGATCGGGGCGGTCATGACAGTTTCGAATCCTATGCGGCGTGAGCGAGGCGGGCGCCGGCAAAGCGCTCCAGCTCGGATTGACAATAATCGTGCATGTCGGCGCCCGACCGCCACGCGCGGTGCCAGGCGACGATGCTCTCCAGCGCCTCGCCCAGCGACCAGCGCGGGCTCCAGCGCAGCCCGGCACGGGCCTTGGAGATATCGAGTTTCAGGTAATGCGCCTCGTGCGGCTGGACGCTTTCGTCGCGGGTCCAGTCCGCGCCGTCGCCCCAGCTCTCGCACATGCGCTCGACGATCCACTGGACCGGCTTGGCATCCTCGTCGCGCGGACCGAAGTTCCAGGCGTCGGCCGCGGCCTTCGGATCGTGCCACAGCGCCTGGCAAAGCGTCAGATAGCCCGACAGGGGCTCCAGCACATGCTGCCAGGGGCGGATCGCCAGCGGGTTGCGGATCAGGACGGCCTCGCCCTGCTCGACCGCGCGCAGGATGTCGGGGATCAGCCGGTCGGTCGCCCAGTCCCCTCCGCCGATGACGTTGCCCGCGCGGCCCGAGGCGATCGCGGTCTTGCCGTCACCATTGAAGAACGAGCGGCGATAGGCGGAGGTGACGAGTTCGGCACAGCCCTTGGAATTGCTGTAGGGGTCATAGCCCCCCATCGCCTCGTCCTCGCGATAGCCCCAGGCCCATTCGCGGTTCTCATAGCATTTGTCGGTGGTGACGATACATGCGGCGCGGACGCCGGGGGCGCGGCGGACCGCTTCCAGCAGATGGACCGTGCCCATGACGTTGGTGGCATAGGTGCCGACCGGGTCGTCATAGCTGGCGCGCACCAGCGGCTGCGCCGCCATGTGGATGACGATTTCCGGATCGGCCGCGACCAGCGCCGCCTCCAGCGCTTCGCGGTCGCGGATGTCGCCGATGATCGAGGTCATGCCGTCGGCGACGCGCGCCACCTCGAACAAGGAGGGTGCGGTGGGCGGGGCGAGCGCGAAGCCGGTCAGCTCGGCACCCATCTTCTGCAGCCACAGCGACAGCCAGCTTCCCTTGAAGCCGGTATGGCCGGTCATGAAGACCCGCTTGCCCGCCCAGAAGCCGGGATCGACGTCGCCCGGCATCACCATACGCACCACGGCGCCTTGCCGCTGTCCCACAGATTGTTGAGCAGCTGCTTCTCGCGCAGCGTGTCCATCGGCTGCCAGAAGCCGTGATGCTCGAACGCCATCAACTCGCCCTGGGTGGCCAGGTCGCGCAGCGGTTCCTGTTCCCAGATCGTGTCGTCGCCCTCGATATAGTCGATCACCTTGGGGCTCAGCACGAAATAGCCGCCATTGATCATGCCCCCGTCGCCCTGCGGCTTTTCGAGGAAATGGGTGACCTGCCCGTCGTTGATCTCCAGCGCGCCGAACCGGCCGGGCGGATAGGTCGCGGTCATGGTGGCGAGCTTGCCGTGCTTGCGGTGGAACTCGATCGACTTGGTGATGTCGATGTCGCCGACGCCGTCGCCATAGGTGAAGAAGAAGAATTCCTCATCCTTCACATGCTCGCGCACGCGGCGCAGGCGGCCTCCGGTCATGCTGTCGTCGCCGGTGTCGACCAGCGTCACGCGCCACGGTTCGGCGCGCTTCTCGTGGACGATCATCTCGTTGCCGCGCATGTCGAAGGTGACATCGGACATGTGCAGGAAATAATTGGCGAAATATTCCTTGATCACATAGCCTTTATAGCCGCAGCAGATCACGAAGTCGTTGATGCCATGCGCGGCGTAGATCTTCAGGATATGCCACAGGATCGGACGACCGCCGACCTCGATCATCGGCTTGGGGCGCAAGCTGGTTTCCTCGGCAAACCGCGTGCCGAGTCCGCCGGCTAGGATGACTGCTTTCATTTAGTCTACCTCAGTTCGAGCTGACGAATGCGTCGGAGAAGAAACGTCGAGCCGGAAGCCCGAGCGACGTGAGCAGATCGCGTGCGGACGCGATCATCGCGTTCGAGCCGCACGCATACACAACTGTGTTTGCCGGATCTATTCCATCGTCGACCGCCGCCCGGTGGACATGACCGCGCTGGCCGCCCCAGCCGGCGCCATCGCCCGACAGCAGGTGGTGGAAACCGATATCAAGCCCCAAGGCGACCGGGTCCCAGCAGAAATTCTCGGCTTCTCGATTGCCCCAGAAGACGCGCAGGCGATGCTGTGCCGCGCGTTCCGGATTAGCCGCCAACTCTTCCAGCAATGACTTGACCGGAGCGATGCCGGTGCCGGTGGCCAAGAAGACGATATCGGCGGGTGCCTCATCGCGCAGATAGAAGGTACCGAACGGTCCTTCGACACGGACGAGATCGTTGGGCTTCGCCTGTTCGAACCAATAGGCGCTCAATCGTCCGCCGGGATAGCGCTTGATGATCAATTCAAGGAGATTGTCCGCACGCGGAGCATTGGCCAGCGAATAACTTCGTCGCGCATCACCGACGATCACATCAATATATTGCCCCGGCAGAAAACGCATCGGTGACGCGGGGGGCGTCTTCAATACGACCTGCACTATATCGGGAGCCAGAGAGGTAACCGAGACGATACGCGCCGGCATCGTTTTGGTCTGCAGGTCCGCAAGGCGGTCTAGCGGCTCGATATCCAGCACCACGTCGCTGACCGCAGCACGGCAGCAGGTCAGGATCAACCCGCTTTCCGCTTCCGTTTGCGACAGGCTTTCGTCCTCGGGGCGGAGCAACATAGTCTCGCCCGAGACGAGTGGCGCCTTGCAGATGCCACATCGCCCGGTCCGACAGCTATATTCAAGCGCAACGCCTGCAAGACGGGCCGCGTCCAACAGCGACGTGGACGGCGTGGCAGGGAAGGTCCGGCCGGTGTTGAGTGTGACAACAGGCATAAGCGCGCCCCCTGTAAATGATAATTTGCGATAGTCCAGAGGTCGATCGGAACGCGATTACAGCGATTACCGCGACGGAATGGGTTGATCCACGGCGGCCTATCTGCGACGGACCATGCCATTTGCACATTCTAAGGAGCGCTGCGGACCACTGCCGCGCATCTGAAGGTACCATAAATGGCCGCAACAGTCGTTCAGAGGCATCCTCTCCCCGTAATACGCAACAAGGTCGGCGTATTCAGCGTAGTGGTTATAGCATCCATCTTCTACATGATCGCCTTTCCAAAGGGCGGCATTAAATTTGGCGGCATACCTTTAACGATAGGCTATGTTTTAACTGCTTTATTGGCCGTCTTGACGCTATTTAGGGGCAATGGATTCGCGCTAGCCATCGATCGGCTTCTAGTATTTTTATCCTGCCTCATTTTGGCTGGATGGAGCTATATTGTGATCCACATTAATGGATCGGAGTATGTAAGTGCTACTATTTCATATTTTGTTGCGGTTCTATACCTGCCAGCTTTTGGAATGATCGTATTTTCATCGAATTTGCTTGACGATCACTATGAAAATGTCGAAAAAACTTTTCTTTGGGCTGTTAGATTCATCGTTGCTTACGGAATATTTCTTTTCGTCTTTAAGCAACTTACTGGCCGGTGGATCGAAATTCCCTATGTAACCGTCAATGCGGCCGACGTGGGTCAGCTGGATGACAAATTTATCCGGCGTGGTATCTTTTTTAAGCTGATATCAACATATAATAACGGTAATATCTTTGGGCTCTGCGTCGCGATGATGGCGCCGCTTTATTTTCAAATAGAGCGCTCAAAGATCATGCGATCCATGCTCTATCTTGCACTTTTTCTTACGCTGTCTAGGACATCGTGGATTGGAATGGCGCTGATATTTGCCATGCAGTCAATTTCGAAGGGCGTGAAGCCGTCAACGATAATGTATATACTTATTGCTGGCCTTGTATCCTTCATTGCTTTTTCATTTGCGGCTACTGCAATGGGGCGTGATACATCATTCCTATGGGATCGTAATCTTGGTGGTCGCATTGATCAGCTTCAGATATTGTCTGACATGCGTATCATACCCGATGAACCGTTTACGTTTTTACCCGAAATCGCCTATCTTGGCGTAATCAAGTTTTTTGGTATTCCTGGCCTAATATTGTTTGTTTTTTATCTCGCCATATCGCCAATGCTCTTATGGCTGGAGGGTGTCCGCCTTTTCAATGTGGGGCCGACATCGGCATGTATGCAGGGATTGCTGATTTATATGATCATGGCTTGTGCGGATGCGGCATTCCTTTTGATTCCGGTCATGATGGTGTTCTGGATGATCGCCGGGATGGGCTTCTGGTATGCTCATCGTCAGGCCTGGCTGGAGGGGCGCGCGCATGCGGCTGTTAATTGACGCCCGGATTGGCTGGGGGCACGGCATCGGCCGGGTCATCGGCAATACCGTCCCACTGATAGCCCAGAACCATCCCGACTGGCAGATCGGTGCTCTGGTGGAACCTCGTGACCTGTCTGTTGCGCGCACTGCGTTCGAGCAGGCATCCAACGTGTCTGTCATTCCCTGCGAAATCCGAGGGTTTTCGCTGGCCGAACAGTTTCGGCTGGAAGGATATGCGGCGGGTTACGATCTGACTTGGTTCACCAACTATTGGGTACCGTTGCGCTGGCGCTCGCCATTTGTCGCTACGGTGCATGATATGTTGCACCTGCTGCCCGACCTTCTACCCGCATCGCGGCCCAAACGAATTCTGGCTCGCCGGACATTCACCAAGGTGCGTCGCGATGCACGGGCAGTCGTATTCGTCAGTCGTTTCACACAAGCCGAATTCGACCGGATGATCGGTACGCCGAAGCATGGTGTCGCCATCCCATTGGGAGGAGACCATCTGCAGTATCCGGCCAGTCGGCCCTTGCGTCAGCGTAGCCGTCGATTGATCGTGGTGGCGGCATCGAAGAAGCACAAGAATTTCGATTTGCTGTTACGGGCGTGGCAGCGCGCGAAAGTGGCCGATCATTGGAAGCTTACCATCGTCACGCCCGATGATGCGATGTTCCGATCATCGATCGATCTCGACACACTGGCCTCGATAGAGGCGGACGGAATGGACGCGCGTATCGATGTGCGCCGTGGTATCGACAATGCAGAACTCGCTGCTCTTTACGGCGACAGCGCAGTTCTGCTCATGCCGTCGCGATACGAGGGTTTCGGATTGCCTCTGCTCGAGGGCATGCGGGCCGGGGCGATGTGCGTCAGTTCGAACGCGGGCGCGATGGTGGAGGTGGCGCAAGGCGGCTTCGTCTCTTTCGTCAACGCAACCGATTTGGCTGGTTGGAAAATGGCGATAGAACAGGCGTGCCGAATGATCGACGAAGGCCGTGTCGATGTCGACGCGATGGCCGCGCATAATCTTGAACATGCCGCCCGGTTCCGTTGGCACGAAACGGCGCACGCAATCGCGGCAACGCTACAGGTCGCGGCAGAGGGGAAGACGTCATGAAGGTCGCAATCGTTCATGACTGGATGACACTGAAAGGCGGTGGGGAGGCATGCGTCGAGGAGTTGATGCGGCTTTATCCGCAGGCTGACCTCTATTGCGTCGTGGACTTTCTCGACGAGCAATATCGAGGCTTCCTGTCCGGACGCCGCGTGGTCACCAGCTTCATCCAAAGGCTGCCCGGCTCTCGCAAGCGCTACCGCTCCTATCTGCCGCTGATGCCGATAGCAGTGGAGCAATTCGATCTTTCCGAGTATGATCTCGTTATCTCGTCATCGTCCGCCGTCGCCAAGGGCGTCATCACCGGTCCCGACCAGATCCATATTGCCTATGTGCACAGCCCGATCCGCTATGCCTGGGACTTGCAGCTCCAGTATCTGAAAGAGGCGGGTCTCACCCGAGGCATCAAGAGTTCGCTGGCGCGCGCAATCCTTCATTATATGCGGATGTGGGATACGCGTACCGCACATGGCGTGGATCACATGATCGCGAACTCGGGCTTCGTCGCGCGTCGGATAAGGAAATTCTATGGTCGGCAGGCAACGATCATCCATCCGCCCGTGGACGTGGACCGGTTCACGATCGGGCCAGCCCGCGAGGATTTCTACGTCACGATGTCACGACTGGTGCCCTACAAGCGCATCCCCCTGATCGTCGAGGCGTTTCGACACATGCCGGATCGTCGCCTGGTGGTGATAGGGGATGGGCCTGAGATGCAGGCAGTCGCCGAGGCGGCAGGCCCCAATGTCACGATCATGGGTGGCCAGCCCAATGATGTGGTCGTCTCCTATCTCCAGCGGGCCAAGGCTTTCCTGTTCGCGGCCGAGGAGGATTTCGGGATAGCGCCTGTCGAGGCGCAGGCGTGCGGCACGCCGGTCATCGCCTATGGCAAGGGCGGCGCTCTGGAAACCGTGCGGGGCCGTGACGGCGAAGGCCAAACAGGGGTGTTCTTCTACGAGCAGACGCCGCAGGCGATCGTGGCGGCGGTAGAGCATCTCGATACGCGGCTCCACGCCATTTCCCCACAGGCATGCCGGGACAATGCCGAGAGGTTTTCCACGCAACGCTTCCACCGCCAGATCGATGATTTCGCAAGAGCAGCTCTGGCGCAACTCCATACCGAAATGGCGTCAGCGTAGCGCGGTGGACAACGGCACCGCACGGCCATCGCGCAGCTGGGTTGGATCCCAACTGACGGTGGGGCGTGCGGAGCCTGCTGTTTCCATCACGATCGACAACAGCCTCGCCTTCGGCGCCAGCGTTCGAAACACATTTCCTTCCACTGTGACGTGGGGCACGATACCCCTGTTGGGCGAGGCGTTGACGATCGCAATCCCCGTTCCAAAAGCTCCTGAGATACGGTTGCGTCGTACGCGATCGGTGGCGGAGCTGTTGAAATCGTCTTCGCGCAGCTTGATGGCGGTAGCGGTGCCCTCACCGGGCGTCGACGCGATATAGCGAATGGAATTATCCTCGATGACAACGCTGCCAGGGATCACCGTGGGCGCACGCTGCAGGCTTTTGGAGGAGCCGGCGGAAATGGCCGTCAACGAATCCAGCGGGCGTGTGAAGTCCAAGACATTATGCGTGATGACGGTGCGGTGCATGTTGGAATGGGCGACATCGATCCGCACGTTCTTCAACGTCACACGCGTGATCAGCAATGTGCCGACCGGACCGTTTGCCGTGTCGATAGTCGACGTACCATCCGGGTCCCGGCATTCGAACGTTCCACCGACGATCTCCAGCCCTAAATTGTCGTTGTTGGTCTGACTCTCATTATAGACGCGAACGAGGGGATAAGTTTTTTTGTCCACGATGCCGGTGCAGTCGACGAAGCGGATACCGTTGCACAGAAAGAATGTGGAAAAACAGCCGTTGTGGGCATTGCGCGCGGTGCATCGTTCGAACGTCACGCGGTTACATCCCTCGGCGTCGAACCCGACGTCACCGACCTCGGCGACCATGCAGTCTCGCACGATGATATTGCTGCCCATCGCGCCCCAGATCCCGGCACCGGCAACCTGCTCAGTAGAAACATTTTCGATGACGATGTCGCGGCATTTGCGTTCGTTCTTTGCTCCGCCATTGGCTGGCGGACGGACCGGATCGGCATTGCCGCCCCACCATTGAAGTCCGTTGGGGACGTTGCGATACCGCGCGTCGCGGACGGTGCAGGATCGCGAAAAGTGCAGGAAGCATGCACCATGGCCGGTGAGTTGCGGCTTGGCATAGCTGGCTCCCCCGCCCGTAATCCTTACATTGCGCGCCGCGTTCGCATCCGGGCCATCCAGCCTGACACGGTCATAATCGTCCGTAGACGCGTTGACATGCACATGCTGGCATTCGCGGGCATGCAGTCCGGTAACGGTAAAGCCGCTAAATCCGCGCATTAAGGCCGCATAGACGAACGGACTGGGAACGGCACATTCAACCGTCGCGCCATTGCCTTTCGCGACAATGGCGACATCGTTACCCGTTGCAACAAAGACGCCGATCAGGCTGGTTAGCGAACCAGTCGGCCCCGCCCATATGAGCCTGACGCCCGCGTCCAATGTCACGGACATGCCTTGTGGCAGGTGTATGCTGCGCGTCACGCGATAGGGTGTGCTGCGCATGGGAATATGCGGCGATGCTCCGGAGAGGAGTCGTTCGAGCAGAATATCATCATCGCCCGGCTGGTCTGGCGTGCTTTGCGCGCAGGCCGGTGTCGTGGTGAACAATGCGAAGGCCGCCACCGAGCCCAACCGATACAGAGCATCACGTCGCGTGAAGTTTTGATCATGCCAATATTTTGGCGATGCTGTGCGTCGTGTCGTGAGGTT
>Ga0308171_1002126_pt1 | contig 22206 bp, 15 predicted proteins | sample PhyGR1_FD_202135 | JGI IMG/M metagenome (GOLD analysis project Ga0308171, IMG submission 202135) | Phyllosphere microbial communities from UC Gill Tract Community Farm, Albany, California, United States - DLSLSG.R1 | ecosystem: Host-associated > Plants > Phyllosphere > Unclassified | place: USA... | reverse complement strand
CGGCCACATCGTCCAGTGCCGCCCACTGCTCGGTGTACTGCGTCTCGAACATGGTGTGCAGCGAGTTGAACATCGACCCGGTGACATTCCAGTGGAAGTTGTGGGTCTTCAGATAAAGCGTGAACGCATCGGCCTGGAACCGCGCCAATCCGTCGGCGATCTTCTTGCGGTCGCCCTGGGTGATCCCGATATCGATGTTGGGGGCCGACGGCGCAGAAGCCGCAAGCTTCTGCTTGCCGGTCTTGGGCTTGGTCGTGCTCTTGGTCTTCGCCATGGGGTTCCTCCTTGTGGAATCGTTGGCCTTCACAATAAATCAGTCTTGATGACTGGTCGCATTCAACGTTTTAAACGAACCGATTGATGAACGCTATCGACAAAATGCCGCAGTCCCGCCAGCGCCAACAGCGTGCCGCCATCGACGGCGCCATGAGCCGCGACCGTGGACGATTGCTGGGAATGCTCTCGCGTTGCCAGGCCAAGCCACAGGATGCGGCGTTGGCCGCCAGTTTCGAGCAGGCCTTGCAGGTTTCGGTGCAGCGCCGGCAGGCGCGGGCGCAACAACAGCCGGCCATTACTCTGGACCCGCAGCTGCCGATTGCGCGTGAAGCCGAAACCATCACCCAGTTGATCCGCGAGCACCAGGTGGTGGTGATCGCCGGCGAAACCGGCTCGGGCAAGACCACGCAGCTGCCGAAACTGTGCCTGGCCGCCGGCCGTGGCCAGGCCGGCATGATCGGCTGCACGCAGCCGCGCCGGATCGCCGCACGTGCGGTAGCCAGCCGTGTCGCGCAGGAACTGCAGAGCGAACTGGGCCAGCTGGTGGGCTACCAGGTGCGCTTCAACGACAAGGTCGGCGAAGACACCCGCATCAAGTTCATGACCGACGGCATCCTGCTGGCCGAGATCGCCAGTGATCGCTGGTTGTCGAACTACGACACGATCATCGTCGATGAAGCGCATGAGCGAAGCCTCAACATCGACTTCCTGCTCGGCTATCTCAAGCAGCTGCTGTGCAAGCGCCCGGACCTGAAGCTGATCGTCACGTCGGCGACCATCGACACCGAGCGCTTCGCCCAGCATTTCGACAATGCGCCGGTGATCAGCGTCGAAGGGCGTACCTATCCGGTGGAGGTGCGCTATCGCGCGCTGGAAGGCGAGGGCGAAGACCAGGGCGAACGCACGGTCAACGATGCGATCGTTGCGGCCATCGACGAAATCACCCGCCTGGATTCCCGGGGCGACGTGCTGATCTTCCTGCCGGGCGAACGCGAAATCCGCGATGCGCACCAGTCGCTGGAGCGACGCAAGTACCGCAACACCGAAGTACTGCCGCTGTACGCGCGGCTGTCCAACCAGGACCAGGATCGCGTTTTCAACCCCGGCCCGAACCGGCGCATCGTGCTGGCCACCAACGTGGCCGAGACCTCGTTGACGGTGCCGCGCATCCGCTATGTGGTCGACCCCGGTTTCGCCCGCGTCAAGCGTTACAGCCCGCGCAACAAGCTGGACCGGCTGCACATCGAGCCGATCTCGCAGGCCAGTGCCAACCAGCGCAAGGGCCGCTGTGGCCGCGTGGCCGAGGGCATCTGCTATCGCCTGTATGCCGAGGCCGATTTCCAGGCGCGGGCGGAGTTCACCGATCCGGAAATCCGTCGTTCCAGCCTGGCCGGGGTGATCCTGCGCATGCTGCAGCTCGGCCTGGGCCGCATCGAGGACTTCCCGTTCCTTGAGGCGCCGGATGAGCGGGCCGTCGCCGATGGTTGGCAGCATCTGACCGAGCTGGGGGCGATCGACAGCGAGCGCCACCTGACCGCGATCGGCAAGCAGATGGCGCGCCTGCCGGTGGACGTGAAACTGGCGCGCATGCTGGTGGCGGCGCAGGCGGCGGGCTGCCTGCGGCCGATGCTGGTGATCGCCTCGTTCCTGGGCATCCAGGATCCGCGCGAGCGGCCGCCCGAGGCGCGTGGCGCCGCTGACAACGCACACGCACAGTTCGCCGATGGCCGCTCCGAGTTCGTCGGTGTGCTGCGCCTGTGGGACGCCTATCGACAGGCCCATGAGGATCTGACCCAGTCCAAGCTGCGCGACTGGTGCGGCCGCCACTTCCTCGGCTTCCTGCGCATGCGTGAATGGCGCGAGTTGCATCGGCAGCTGCGCCTGCTGTGCGAGGAACTGGGCTGGAAGGAAGAGGCCAACGAGGCATCGATGGCACCGCTGCTGGCCGGCAGCACTGCGCCGGCACCGGCGCGCGATGATGCCGCTGCGGTGAAAGCAACCCGTGGCCAGCTGCACCGTGCTGCGCGCCTGGCCCGCGAGGGCAAGGCCGAAACGGCGCCCGCGCCGGTCGCCGCCCGTGCGCAGAAGGATCAGGCGCCCGATGGCGGTGGTTACAGCGAACGCGTTCGCGCCGCGGCTTATCAGACCCTGCATCGGGCCCTGGTGGCGGGCCTGCCCACGCAGATCGGCCATCGCAGCGAGAAGGGCGATTTCCAAGCGCCGCGCCAACGCCGTTTCCTGCCGTTCCCCGGTTCGACGCTGTCCAAGCGGCCGCCACCGTGGCTGCTGGCAGCCAATCTGCTGGATACGCAGAAGGTGTGGGGCATGACCCTGGCGGCGATCGAGCCGGACTGGGTGATCGCCGAACTGCCGCACCTGCTGCTGCGCAAGCACTTCGACCCACATTGGTCGCGTGCGCAGGGCCAGGTGCTGGCCTCCGAGCAGATCAGCCTGTTCGGGCTGGTGCTGGCACCGAAGAAGCCGGTGCATTACGGCCGCATCAACGCCGGCGAGGCGCATGACATCTTCGTGCGGCAGGCACTGGTGACAGGTGAGATCAACACCCGCGCCAGCTTCGTGGCCGACAACCAGAAGGTGCTGGAGCAGGCGCGCGAGGAAGAAGCCAAGCTGCGTCGCGCCGGCATTGTTGCCGACGAGGACTGGCAGGCGCGCTGGTACCTGGACCGGGTGCCGCCGCAGATCCATTCCGCGTCCGGGCTGGATGCGTGGTGGAAGGCACTGCCGCCGGAACAGCGCAAGGGCCTGCACTGGACGTTGATGGATCTGCTGCCGGGCGAAGGCAGCGAGCAGGAACGCTACCCGAAGTACCTGGCGCTGGGCCAGGCGCGATTGCCGCTGCACTACCGCTTCGAACCCGGGGCCGAAGATGACGGCGTGACTTTGGACGTGCCGCTGCATCTGCTCAATGCACTGGATGCAGTGCAGTTGGGGTGGCTGGCGCCGGGTTTCGTTGCCGACAAGGCGGCGGCCTTGATCCGCAGCCTGCCCAAGGCGATGCGGCGCAACTACGTGCCGGCACCGGATTTCGCGCGCGCCTTCTACGAGGCCTTCCCGCAGCCCAGCGCCGACGCGATCACCGGCGAGCTGGCGCGTTTCCTGTCCCGCGCAACCGGGGCAACCGTGGCCGCCACCGATTTCGAGCCCGGTTCAATCGAACCGCACCTGCACATGAACCTGCGCCTGCGCGATGAGCAGGGCAAGGTGCTGGCAACCTCGCGCGACCTCGATGTGCTGCGTGCGAAGTTCGGCGGCCGTGCCGGCGATGCGTTCGCCGCACGTGCCGGGCGCGAGATGGCGGCCGATGGCCTGCGCACGTTCCCGGCCACGCCGATTCCGCTGCAGGTGCCGGGCGAAGCCGGCGTGCCGGCCTATCCCGCGCTGCTGGATGAGGGTGACAGCGTTGCACTGCGCATCTTTGCTGATCGCCAGCAGGCCGAGGAAGCACACCCGCTGGGCGTGCGTCGACTGCTGGAGATCGGCCTGGGCGAGAAGATCAAGCAGGCACGCAAGCAGTTGCCGGTAGCGGCAAAGACCGGGCTGCTGTACGCCTCGATCGAAACCCAGGAACGCCTGCGTGGCGATCTGGTCGATGCGGCGCTCAATGCCGTGCTGGCCGACGGCCTGGGCGATATCCGCGATGCAGCGACGTTCGAACAGCGTCGCGAGCACGCGGCAAAGGCGCTGTTTGGCGAGGCCATGCAGCGGTTGAAGCTGGCCGAGTCGATCCTTGCCCTGGTGGCTGAATTGAAGCCGATGCTGGAAGCACCGTTGATGGGCTGGGCGCGCGGCAATCTGGATGACATGGAAGCGCAGCTGGCCGGGCTGATCCATCCCGGCTTCCTGCGCGACACGCCGGCAGACGCCCTGGCGCAGTACCCGCGTTACCTCAAAGCGATGATCCTGCGCACCGAGCGTGCCAAGCGCGACCCACCCCGTGACCAGGCGCGCATGCTGGAACTGCACCCGTTCCTGGAAGCGTTGCAGGTGGGCGAGCAGCAGGGCCTGCGCGAGCGGCCGCAGTGGCAGGCCTTGCGCTGGGACCTGGAGGAATTGAGGGTTTCGTTGTTCGCCCAGGAGTTGGGCGCACGCACCGGTGTTTCGGCGAAGAAGCTGGCGCAGCGGGTGACCGCACTGCGCCAGACCTCGTAATCCCGGGGCTGGCCCCGTCGGGTACTGGCTGGCGGGGTCTAGCGGAATGGCATCCACGCATGGCGTGGACCTACTGCGGGTCGTGGCGCAGCAGGTTGCCGCCGAGCGTGGTCCCGGTGCGACCGCCTGACAGCGCCGTTACTTGGTGCGGCGCACCTTGGGCTGGGTGTTCACGCCTTCAACCTTCAGGTACCACACGCCCATCACCCCGGGGCTGATGCTGACCTTCGGCGACTGCTTGCGTACGCCGGAAACCGAAGTGGTATCGGTCTGTTCCCACTGCTGGCCATTGTCCAGCACGTAGATCCGGCCCTTGCCGAAACCGCGGAACTCGCCCTGCAGCACGCCGCTGATCGGCTCGTTGCTGCCGAAGTCGAAGAAGCCGCGATTCTTCACGATCACTTCCTGGCGGCCTTCCTCGCGCGCTTCTTCGCGCACCGCAGCGACCGCCTCGGTGGTGGCGGCTTCAACCTTGCCCTGCAGCCAGCGGTTCAGCGTGGCCAGCTCGGCGGCATTGAGCTTGTCCAGGCCAGCGGCCTTGAATTCGGCTGCCGACATCTGTTGCTGCAGGTCGCCCTGCACCACGCGCTGGGCCAGCGCAGGTGCCGACAGGGACAGCAGCACGGCGGCACAGGCCAGCAGGCGAGGGCGGAAAGGCAGGGTGATCGAAGGCATGGCAGAACTCTCCGGTGGATGTCGGCGAGTGTAGCGGCATGTCCACATTCCCGGCGATGGTGGCCGCGGCGATTGTTCCTGAACGGCTGCGGCGCTAGTGTAGGGGCTTCTGTCTTGCCTGCTCGATGCTGTGAACCGCGCTTCCGTCCCCGGCCTGGATGCCTTGTTGAACCGCCCCTCGGCAGCCGTGCTGCCGGCTCCGCTGCGCCAGGCCCTGCGCGGGTATTGGGAAGCTCCCGACTGCGACCCGCAGATGCGTGCCAGCTGGTCGGTGCTGGGCGATACCCTGGACGCGCTGGCGATGCTCTCGGCAGACGAGGGCGCCGTGGTGGCGGCCCTGCTGTTCGATCTGCCTGGCCTGCGCGTCCATCTCGACGCACTGCCGCTGGGCAACCACAAGGCGGCGGTGATCGGCCTGCTCGATGGCCAGGATGCGGCCGATCCCGTATGGGCCCTTCACGCCGGGCGCGAGGCGGGCCGCAACAGCGAAGGCCTGCGCCGGTTGCTGCTGGCCATCATCCGCGACCTGCGGGTGGTGCCGATCCTGCTGGCCCGGCAGCTGGCGCGCATGCGCGCGGCCGACAAGCTCGATGAGGAGCAGCGCCGCGCGCTGGCCCAGTTGACCCGCGACATCCATGCGCCGCTGGCCAACCGGCTCGGCATCTGGCAGTTGAAGTGGGAACTGGAAGACCTGGCCTTCCGTCATCTGGAACCGGACACCTACCGGCGCATAGCGCGCGAGGTCGACGAGACCCGCATCGCCCGCGAGCGTTACGTCGAGAACGTGAAAAAGGTGCTGTCGCGCGAACTGGGCATGCAGGGCATCCGCGCCGAGGTCAGCGGCCGGCCCAAGCACATCTACAGCATCTGGCGGAAGATGCAGAAGAAGCGCCTGGCGTTCGACCAGTTGTATGACATCCGTGCGGTACGGGTGATGGTCGACGACGTCGCCGCCTGCTACGCCGCGCTCGGCGTGGTGCATGCACTGTGGGCACCGGTGCCGAGCGAGTTCGACGATTACATCGCCCGGCCCAAGGCCAACGATTACCGTTCGCTGCACACGGCGGTGGTTGGCCCGGAAGGGCGCACCATCGAAGTGCAGATCCGCACCCACGACATGCACGCGCAGGCCGAGCTGGGCGTGGCCGCGCACTGGAAGTACAAGGAAGGCGGCAAGGGCGCGGAGAAGTCGTTCGATCGCAAGATCACCTGGATGCGGCAGTTGCTGGAGCAGGCGCAGGACGGGCACGGCAATGAACTGGCCGGGGCGCTTGATGCCGAGCTGACCGAAGATCGTGTCTACGCGCTGACCCCGAAGGACGAGGTGCTGGACCTGCCGCAGGGCGCAACGCCGCTGGATTTTGCCTACCAGGTGCACACCATGGTCGGGCACCGCTGCCGTGGGGCCAAGGTCAACGGCCGCATCGTGCCGTTGACCTACCGCCTGCGCAGCGGGGATCGCGTCGAGATCCTTACCGGCAAGGAGGCCGACCCGCGCCGCGACTGGCTGATGCCGGCCAACGGCTTCCTGGCCAGCAACCGCTCGCGCGAGAAGGTGCGCAGCTGGTTCCACAAGCTGGACCGTGCGCGCAACGTGCAGGCGGGGCGCGAGCTGCTGGAGCGCGAACTGAAGCGGCTGGGCCTGCAGCATTCGGACCTGTCCGCAGCGGCGAAGAAGTTCCACGCCGACAGCGTCGACGACCTGTACATCCAGGTTGCCCTGGGCGATACCGGCCCCAACCAGGTCAGCCGTTCGCTGCTGGAGGCCGAGCGTGCGGCCAGCCAGCCGGCGCCGACGTCGGCCTTGCCGCGGCCGACCGCGCGCCGTGAGAACCTGGGCAAGTCCAAGTTCACCGTACAGGGCGTGGGCAACCTGCTGGTGCAGCTGGCGCGCTGCTGCCAGCCGGTGGCGGGCGAACCGATTGTCGGCTACCTGACCCGTAGCCGTGGTGTCACGGTGCATCGTGCAGACTGCGTGGCACTGGCCCGGCTGGCTGCAACCAGCCCGCAGCGGATCCTGCCGGTGGAATGGGGCCAGGCCGGCGGTGGCTATGAAGTGGACGTGGTGGTCGACGCGGTCGACCGCCGCTGGCTGCTGAAGGACATTACCAACCTGATCGCACAGGAAGACGCCTACGTGCTGGACATCCACAGCGACAACGTCCGCAACAGTGGCCGCGCACATCTGCGCCTGCGGCTGAAGGTCAGCGACTACGGCCAGTTGTCGAATCTGCTGGGCAAGCTCGATGCGTTGCCGGGCGTCAGCGAGGCACGTCGTCTGGGCTGAGCTTCACGCTGCCCCGGCTACCCTGCACGCATGGAACGCGAGCCCCCGCATCGCTCACACGGCGCCGCACACCCGGCGCTGGATCGCGTTCGCCGTGAAAGCCGCTGGTGGTGGCTGCAGGCGCGCCATGCACGACGGGTGTGGCGTTGGGCGCTGCTGGCTGCTGCAGCCGTGTTCGTGCTGCTGGTACTGGTGCGCAAACCGCTGGCGGACTGGTTCTGGGATGAGCCACAGATTGAACAGCTGCTGGCCGAGGGCGATCGCGCACTGAGCGAAGGACGCCTGACCGCGGCCGACGGCAGCGGCGCGCGCGAACGCTACCAGGCGGTGCTGGCCCTGGATGGCGATCGCCCGCAGGCACGACAGGGCCTGGCCCGCACCGGCGCGGCAGCGTTGCAGCAGTCGCGTGAGCGACTGCAGGCGGGCGACCTGGACGGCTGCGCGCAGGCGCTGGCGTTGGCACGTGAGCTGCAGGTGCCACGCGCCGAAGCGGACGCAGTGGCCCAGCAACTGCAGGCGCGTCGTCGTGCCGGCGCTGGCATCGGCGCCTTGCTTGCGCAGGCCCGCAATGCCTTTGCCGCGGGGCGGCTGGACGACGGCGACAGCAGCGCGCTGCCGTTGTTCCAGCGCGTGCTGGCGCTGCAGCCGGACAACCTGCCTGCACTGGAAGGTCGCGAGGATGCATTGAGCGATCTGCTGCAGCAGGCGCGTGCACAGGCCGCGCGCGGCGAACTGGCCACGGCGGCAGCGATCCTGCAGCGCGCACGCCAGTTCGATGCAGGTCATTCCGAGCTTCCTGCCAGCCAGGAAGCGCTGGCCCGGGCAATCGACCAGCGTCTGCAGCAAGGCCAGCGTGCGCTCAAACGGCAGCAGCTTGAGACGGCTGCCGATAGTTTCCAGGCCGTGCTGGCGGTCACGTCCGATGATCCCATTGCACTGCGTGGGCGCGATCAGACTGTGCAGGCATTGCTGGCGCGCAGCCAGAAGCGGGCCGACGACTTCCAGTTCGAGGCAGCCGACAAGGACGCTGCGCTGGCGGCGGGGCTGGGCGCCTCGCAAGCGGCGCAGCAGCAGCTGGCACAGCGCCTGCAGCGTGCGCGGCAGGCGCAGCAGTCATTGCAGCAGCCGGGCATCAGCGCGGCCCAGCGCGAGCGCCAGCTGCGTGATCGGTTGCGCCAGATCGATCGTGCCGAGCGTGCCGGGCAGTGGATCAGCCCGCCCGGTCACAGTGCCTTCGATGCGTTGCGCGAAGCGCAGGCACTGGCGCCGCGCGACAGCCGGGTCAAGGCAGCGGCAGCGCGTCTGCTGCCCGCCAGCCGGTCCTGTTTTGATGACAACCTGCGGCAGAACCGGGTGCAGGCTGCGGGCGCCTGCCTGCAGGCCTGGCAGACCCTGGCGCCGACCGCCGCAGGATTGCCCGATGCGCGTGCCCGGCTGGCGCAGCGCTGGCTGGCGATCGGCAGCGAACGGCTGGGTCGCGGTGATGTGGCTTTTGCCGAGCGTGCACTGGAGCAGGCCAACCAGCTGGGTGCCGGTCCGGCCACCGCCGAATACCAGCAGTTGCAGGAGCGGCTGCGCGACATCGGTAGCGTGCCGCCGTGACCCGATGGATCGCGTTGACGCGGCTATAGTAATGGCCCCCTGTTGCCTTGCCCTGGATAGTAGATGACCGTTCTTGTTTCCGGCGCGACCAGCCAGATCGGTCGTTACCTGTTGCCACGGCTGGTCCAGGCCGGCATGGACGTGCAGGCGGTAAGCCGACGTCCACAGGCGGAGCAGGCAGGAGTGCAGTGGCTGGACGGCGACCTTCACGATGCACTTGACCAGAGTGGCCCGCACGCTTGGCAGGCTATTGCCAGCTCCAGCCCGATGGAGCTCTGGGCGGAATGGCTTTCCCGGCAGACGGTGGCACCGGCGCCCCGGATCATCGTCACCAGTTCGATGAGCGTGCTCACCAAGCAGGAATCGGCGCAGGCCGATGAGCAGGATGTGGTGGCAATGCTGCAGCGCGGGGAACGGGGCCTGATTGCGCAGGCCGAGGGTCTTGGCATGGAGTGGACGATCCTGCGGCCGACGCTGATCTACGGTGCCGGCATCGATCGCAGCATTTCCCCGATCGTGGCGCGCGCACGCCGTCTTCGAGTGTTTCCCATTCCGATGACCCATGGCATGCGTCAGCCAGTGCACGCCGACGATATCGCCCAGGCCATGGTGCAGGCCATACGAACCGGGGCCGCCGCAGGCCGGGTGTTGGAAATCGGTGGCGGCGAACGGCTGCCTTACCACGAGATGTTCCGTCGCATGCGTGCCAGCCTGGGGGAATCGACCCTGCCTGTGCGACTCCCGGATCTGTCGCTGCGCGCGCTGGCTGCGGTTCTGCCCCGCGCGCGCGGTCCGGTGTCGCGCCTGCAGCAGGACCTGATCGCCGACAACAGCGAATTGACGGCGCTGCTGGGTGTGCGGCCGCGCCCTTTCCGGCCGGATGCTGGTACCTGGCAGCCCATGACCCCCGAGCTGGCATCCGCACGCGTTGCCGCCTCTCCGCCAGGGGCAGTGGCATGACCTCCGTACGTCCCAGCGTGGGTGTTGCGTTGTGTACCTACAACGGTGCGCGCTACCTGCAGGCGCAGCTGGACAGCATCCTGGCGCAGAGCGAGCCGGTGGATGAGGTGGTCATCGGCGACGATGGCTCCTCGGATCAGACCATGGCCCTGCTGCAGATATTCAGCAGCCGGGCGGGCGCGATGGGCATACGCGTCGAGGTCGTGCAGCATGCACGCAATCTCGGCTACATCCTGAATTTTGCCGATGCGCTGCAGCGCTGTCGGTCCGACATCCTGTTCCTGTGCGACCAGGACGATGTCTGGTATGTCGATCGGGTTGCAACTTACCTGCAACGATTCCAGGCCGATCCGGGCCTGCTGCTGCTGCACAGCGATGCGCGCCTTGTCGATGGCGATGGCGTGGCGCTGGGTGGACAGCTGCTCGAGGTGCTGGGAGTGCATCCGGCCGAGGTCGAGCTGGAGCGGTCTGCAAGAGCCATCGATTCGATCCTCCTGCGCAATTTCGTCACCGGCGCCACCTGCGCGCTGCGGCGCAGCCTGCTGGCCGGGGCATTGCCGATCGCTCCGTGCTGGAGCCACGACGAGTGGCTGGCTGTAGTCGCCTCGCTGGACGGTGGGCTGGACATGATCGCGCTGCCTACCATTGATTATCGCCAGCACGGCAACAACCAGATTGGTGCCAGCCGGCGGGGCTTCATGCAGCGGCTGCGCCAGCTCGACTTGCTCGATCAGCAGCGACGCCAGCGTACGGCTGAGCGCCTGCTGGGTCTGGATGCACTGCTGCAGCAGCACGGTGTGGCGCTGGCACCATTGGGTTTCCCGGGGCTGTCCGCCTTGGCCTGGCGCATGGCCTGGTCGCGGGTGCAGCTGTACCGGCGGCCGGATGTGAGCGCGCGCTGGATTGCCCACGATGCGCCACGGCTGCTGGCCCGGCTGCTCAATGTGTGCCTGGCCGGCGGCGGCTGGATAGCTGCCCGTGCGGCCGCGGCCGGTACCCGTGCCGGGTGGCGGATGCCGCGCCAAGCTTGAACTGCAGCGAAACCCGGGGCCGGCGCCTGCCTGCCTTCGCGGCGGCTGCGTTAGACTCGCCGGACCCTATCAATCCGCATTCCCGTGCCCCGACGCTACGATTCCGACGACATCGACGATTCCGACGACGACCTGCAGGACGATGGCAGCCCGCTCTGGCGGCGCCGGCTGATCACCTGGACCATGGCGGCGGTCGCGTTGGGACTGGGTTTCCTGATCCCCTATACGCTGTACCTGAACCAGCAGGTGACGCAACGCTTCGGTGAACTGCGCTGGCAGATCCCGACGCGCGTCTATGCACGCCCGCTGGTGCTGATGCCCGGCAAGGCGATGGATGCGGCAACCCTGAAGACCGAACTGGCCGCCTCGGCCTATCGCGATGATGGCCAGGGCAAGGATCCGGCAACCTATGCGGTGCAGGGCGGGCGCTTCGTCATCTCCAGCCGCGGCTACAACGATGTCGATGGCCACGTTGCTGCGCGCCGGGTCGAGCTGTCGCTGTCCGGTGGCAGCATCGCCTCGCTGCGCGACGCCGACAGCCGCAAGGCGCTGAAGGCGGCCCGCATGGATCCTGCGCGCATTGCCACTCTGTATGGGCAGAAGCAGGAAGAACGCCGCCTGATCCGCATGAACGAGGCGCCGGACCTGTTGGTCACTGGCCTGCAGGCGGTCGAGGACAAGGACTTCAACCGCCATCACGGCATCGATCTGTCCGGTATCGCGCGCGCGGTCTGGGTGACCGTCCGCTCCGGTGGGCAGAGCCGCCAGGGTGCTTCCACGCTGACCCAGCAGCTGGCCCGCAGCGGCCTGCTGGGAATCGGCAAGGAACAGACCGTCACCCGCAAATTCAACGAGGTGCTGTACGCGCTGATCATGGAAGCGCGCTATGACAAGCGCACCATCTTCGAGGCATACCTCAACCAGGTGTATCTGGGCCAGCGCGGCAGCCAGGCGATCCACGGCATGTCCTCCGGTGCCGAGTTCTGGTTCGGCCGTGATCTTTCCTCGCTGGAAACCGAGCAGATCGCGCTGCTGATCGGCCTGGTCAAGGGGCCGTCCTACTACGATCCGCGGCGCAATCCCGAACGTGCGCTGGACCGTCGCAACTTCGTGCTGGGCAAACTGCACGAGGCAACCCTGATCGACGATGCCGAGTACCAGCGTGCATTGAAGGCGCCGCTGGGCGTGCCCAAGACCCCGGGCCTGGTGGCGGCCAACCGCTTCCCCGCCTACGTCGACCTGGTGCGTCGCCAGCTTGCCCACGACTATCCGGAATCGGCCCTGCAGGGCGCTGGCCTGAGCGTGATGAGCGGCATGTCGCCATCCGCGCAGGCTTATGCCGAAGGTGCGGTCACGCGCACCATCAAGTCGCTGGAAAGCAAGCGTCGCCCCGAGCTGCAGGCTGGCCTGGTGATGACCGACGTGCACAACGGTGACGTGGTGGCGGTGATCGGCAGCCGCGACGTGTCCGAGGTTGGTTTCAACCGCGCCATCGAGGCGCAGCGCCCGGTCGGTTCGCTGCTCAAGCCGTTTGTGTACCTGCTGGCACTGGCGCAGCCGGACCGCTATTCGCTGGCCACCTGGGTCGATGATTCACCGGTGACCGTGCAGCTCGGCCGTGGCCGCAACTGGAACCCCGGCAATGCGGACAACCGCAGCCACGGCACCGTGCGCCTGATCGACGCACTGGCCCACTCCTACAACCAGGCGACGGTCCGGGTGGGCATGCAGGTCGGCCCGGAACGGGTGACCCAGCTGATCCACGTGCTGGCCGGCATCAAGGCCGAGGCGAACCCGGCGGTGATCCTCGGCTCGACCGACCAGAGCCCGTACGCGATGGCGCAGCTGTACCAGTTCCTGGCATCGGGCGGCGAGATCCAGCCTCTGCACGCGGTGCGTGGCGTCCTTGATCCGCAGGGCAAGCTGCTCAAGCGCTACGACAAGACCCCTGCACCGGCACAGGAAGGTGACTCGATTGCCGCCAACCTGATCAGCATCGGCCTGCAGCAGGTCGTGGCCAGCGGTACCGCGCAGCGTCTGAACGCCGATGGCCTGGGCCGCCTGCAGCCGGCGGGCAAGACCGGCACCACCAACGATGGCCGCGACAGCTGGTATGCCGGTTACACCGGCGACCATCTGGCGGTGATCTGGATGGGCAACGACCAGAACGAACAGGCCGGCCTGTATGGCGCCACCGGCGCGATGCGGGTGTGGTCGGGCATCTTCCAGCGGCTGCCGACGGCGCCGTTGAAGGTCAGCAACAAGGGCCTGGACTGGCAGCCGGTTGCGGCCACGGGAACCAACAGCACCGATGAAGGGTGTCCGGGTGCACGCCGCTTCCCGTTCGTGGTGGGCTATGCGCCTGCGTATGAACCGTGCGCACCGGCGGCCTTGCCGGACGCGCAGGGCGGTGCGGAAGGCGAGGGCGGCGGCTGGCGCAGCTGGTTCGGCCTTGACCGTAAGCCCGAACCCGCCGCTGAACCTGCCGCAGCTCCCGCTGCAGCGACTCCTCCTCCAAGCCGATGATGCCGATGACTATCCGTTCGCTGTTCCAGCCCTTGGTCCTGGGTGGCCTCAGCCTGGCCCTGGCGGCCTGCGTGAGCAGCGCGCCGCAGGTGGTCAGGCCGGTGGACACCACCACGCCCGCACAGCGGCTGGCAGCTGTGGAAGCCGCAGCCGGCCCGGATGACAAGGAACTGTCGGTGCAGCCACTGCGCGATTCCCAGGTTGAGGATCTGCGGCAGACGGCGCTGAGCCAGCGCAAGGCCAATGATCTGGCCGGCGCGGCCGGCAGCCTGGACCAGGCGTTGCAGATCGTGGCCGGTGACCCGTCGGTATTGCAGGAACGCGCGGAACTGGCGCTGCTGCAGGGCCAGTGGGCGGAGGCGGAAACGTTCGCACGCAAGGCTGTGGACCTTGGCTCGAAGACGGGGCCGTTGTGCCGTCGGCACTGGGCGACCATCGAACAGGCGCGCCTGGCGCGAGGCGAGAAGGAGAATGCGGTGTCCGCGCACGCGCAGATTGAAGGCTGCACGGTGCCGGGGATCAAGCGGTACTGAGTATTCCCCTCCATCGGGCGCTGCCCCCTCTGCGGCGCGCGGATTGATGGTCCGCTGTGGGTTGGCCGGGTGGATGGACTGGGCAGGGGGCGCTGCAAGTACGTCCATGTAAGCTCGGTCGCCGCATCCATGCGGCTCACGCCCCTGCCCAGCCCATCCACCGGGCCACGGACAGTTTCCTGCGGCCGCCGCAGGCAAGAACAAAATCAAGCATCAAAAGCGGGTCGCGCGCTGCGCGCACTCGCAGGGGTCGGATCCGTTTTCCGCAGGAAAACGGATCCGACCCCTTCTACTTTCTCCGTTACACCAACCGCATCTGCTCTGCCTTTGCATTCCGTCACCGGGAAACTGTCGAAGGCGAGGGGGCTGTGGGTTTACGGCGTCCCCGCAAACCCACAGCCCCCCGCCAGCTCTCAGTACAGAGCCATGAACAACCGCTGTTGCCGTTGCTTTTGCTTGTGCTCCGGCCTGGAACGGGTGCCGGGCAGTGCCCGGCCGGGTATCCTTTCCACCTGATGTCCGACCTTGTCCATGCCAGCCGCGAAGCCCTCAGCGAAGGCGGCGCGCTCGCCTCCCATCTGGATGCGTTCGTTCCGCGTCCTGCGCAGCTGCGCCTGACCGAGGCCATTGCCGCGTCGATGCAGCAGCGTGACCTCCTGCTCGCCGAAGCCGGTACCGGCACCGGCAAGACCTTTGCCTACCTGGTACCGGTGCTGCTGTCCGGAATGCGCACCATCATTTCCACCGGTACCCGCGCGCTGCAGGACCAGCTCTACCACCGTGACCTGCCGCGCGTGCGCCAGGCACTGGGCGTCGGCCTGCGCAGCGCGTTGCTGAAGGGGCGCAGCAACTACCTGTGCCGCTACCGCCTGCAGCAGGCACGCGGCGAGCCGCGTTTCTCCAGCCCGGAACAGGCGGCACAGTTCCAGCGCATCCTGGCGTGGTCCGGTCGCTCGGAATCGGGCGATATCGCCGAACTCGACGGTCTGGCCGATGACTCGCCGCTGCTGCCGATGGTCACCTCCACCGTCGACAACTGCCTGGGCAACGAGTGCCCGTTCTGGGATGACTGCTTCGTCGTGCGGGCCCGCCAGCGTGCCCAGGCCGCCGACCTGGTCGTGGTCAACCACCACCTGCTGCTGGCCGACCTGGCGCTGAAGCAGGAAGGCTTCGGTGAACTGCTGCCCGGTGCGCAGGCCTTCGTCATCGACGAAGCCCACCAGCTACCCGAACTGGCCGCGCAGTTCTTCGGCGAAGGCTTCGGCATGCGCCCCTGGCAGGAACTGGGCCGCGACTGCCTGGTTGAAGCGCGCGGCGTTGGTGGCGCTCAGTCTGCACTGCAGGAACCGGTCGATCATCTGCAGCAGGCATTGTCTGCGCTGCGTGCTGCGATGGAGGGGCTGCCCGCGCGTGGCACCCAATGGCGCGCGTTGGCAATGCCGCAGGTGCGCGAGGGTTTCGATGCGGTGATGTCCAGCCTGGTGGTGCTGGAGCAGGCATTGCAACCGCTGCGCGACGCCGCTGCTGGCCTGGATGCCTGCCATGCGCGCGCGCGTGAGGCTGTTTCGCGGCTGGGGCGTTGGCTGGGGGATGAAGAACCCGCGCTCGACTTCGATGCCGATCCTGCAGAAGCGACCGCTACCGCTGGTGACGTGCTCTGGTATGAACTGACCGCGCGCGGTTTCCGCTGCCAGCGCACACCGATGGATGTGTCCGCGCCACTGCGCGAACATCGCGAGCGCAGCCATGCCGCATGGATCTTCACCTCCGCCACGTTGACCGTTGGCGGTGGCTTCGAGCACATCGCCACGCGCCTGGGCCTGGATGATCCGCAGACGCTGGTACAACCCAGCCCGTTCAACTGGCCCGAGCAGGCACTGTGCTACCTGCCTGAAGGCCTGCCGGATCCGGCTGCGCGCGGTTTCGGAACCGCACTGATCCAGGTTCTGCGTCCGGTGCTGCAGGCGTCGCAGGGCAGGGCGTTCCTGTTGTTTGCTTCGCATCGTGCGCTGCGCGAGGCGGCCGAGGCGCTGCGTGATGGGCCTTGGCCGCTGTTCGTGCAAGGCGAGGCGCCGCGCGCGACCCTGCTGCAGCGTTTCCGCGAATCCGGCAATGGCGTGCTGCTGGGCTCGGCCAGCTTCCGCGAGGGCGTGGATGTGGTCGGCGAGGCATTGAGCGTGGTGGTGATCGACAAGCTGCCCTTCGCCACGCCCGATGATCCGGTGTACGAAGCGCGGCTGGATGCCATACGTTCGCAGGGCGGCAATCCCTTCCGCGACGAGCAGCTGCCGCAGGCGGTGATTGCCCTGAAGCAGGGCGTTGGCCGCCTGATCCGCAGCGAGACCGACCGTGGCGTGCTGGTGCTGTGCGATCCGCGCCTGCTCAACCGCGGTTATGGCAAGGTCTTCCTGCAGTCGCTGCCGCCGTTCCGGCGAACCCGGGCCCTGGCCGATGTGCAGGCCTTCTTTGCGCCACAATGGGCGCCCGTGGCGGATGCCGCTGCCCCGACCGCCGCCGTGGCGGGGCCGCAGCCGGCTCCCGGCGCCACGTTCCCCCTGTTCTGATCCGATCCGATGAAACTGCTCGCCTTTGAAACCGCCACCGAAGCCTGTTCCGTAGCCCTGCATGTGGATGGGCAGGTACGGGAACGCTTCGAGATCGCCCCCCGCCGGCATGCCGAACTGAGCCTGCCGTGGGCGGAGGAGCTGCTGGCCGAGGCCGGCATCAGCCGCCGCCAGCTGGACGGCATCGCGCTCAGCCGTGGTCCCGGTGCGTTCACCGGGGTGCGTCTGGCGATCGCGTTGGCACAGGGCATCGCGCTGGCGCTGGATCGGCCGTTGCTGCCGGTGTCGACGCTGCAGGTGCTGGCGCTGCGCGCGCCGGCGGAAGAGAACCAGATCCTGTCGGCGATCGATGCGCGGATGGGCGAGTTGTACGTGGCACGCTTCGAGCGCGTGGATGGACTGCCGGTGGCGCGGGATGCCGAGCGCGTGTGCGTGCCGGCGGCGGTGTCGTTGCCGGAAGCCGCGTCCGTCTACGGCGTCGGCACCGGGTTTGCCGCGTCCGAGGGCGCGCTGGTCGCGCAGCTGGGTGCTGGCCTGCGCCGCTTCGATGCGACGGCGCTGCCGCGTGCAGCGGACGTGCTGGCACTGGCGGTACCGGCATTTGCGCGCGGCGAAGGCATTGCGCCGGAGAAGGTCGAGCCGGCCTACCTGCGGGACAACGTGGCGCTGACGCTGGTCGAGCAGCAGGCGGCGCGGGATGCCAAGGCGAAGGCCAACGGCTGAGCCCCTCGTGGCGGGGTTGGTCGCATAGATCAAAAGCCGTGGGTTGGCCGGGCGGGTGGACTGCGCAGGGGACGCCGTGAATACGTCCCTGTAGGCTCGGGCGCGCCATCCATGGCGCTTACGCCCCTGCGCAGCCCACCCGCCCGGCCACGGACAGTTTCCGTGCGTGTTCGTCACGGAAAATCAAAAAAAGAAAATCAAAGTCAAAAGCCGATCACTTCGCTCATATCCACGCATGGCGTGGATCTCCCGTGCAGACATGGCGTGGGTGCATCGTGTCGACCAAGGTCGACAGCTACCAACAGCGAAGAAGCGCCGCCCCGCCAAGCATCAGTAAACCCGCCGTTGCTTCTGCAGTTGATGTTGACGTGGCCTTCGCCTGCAGCGGGTCCCGGGCCGCAGGCCCGGGCAGAAAACCTCACCGGTCGTCGCGCAGTTCGCCACCGGGCAGGAACACCCACGTGCGCGTGACCTGCAGGATGTCGATCTGGTCTTCGCTGTCGGGCAACGGCGGGAACGGTTGTGCCAGCTGGATCACCCGCAGCGCGGCCTCGTCCAGCAGCGGCGTACCGCTGGACTTCAACACCCGGCTGCTTTCCACGCTGCCATCGCGGCGCACCCCCACGCTGATCACCACCTGGCCCCCCAGCCGGCGCTGCCGTGCTTCGTCGGGGTAGTTCAGGTTGCCGACCTGCTCGGCGCGGTCCACCCACGCACGCAGGTAATTGGCGTAGGCGTATTCGCGGGTGCTGGCCGAAACGAATTTCCGGTTCGGCCGCTTGGCGTACTGCGCCGAACGCAGGTGCACTTCCGCCGCCAGCCGCGCCATTTCAGCATCGCGCTGTTCGCGCGCGGTCATCGGTGCATCCGGCGTGGGTTGCAACGGGGTAGGGCGCGACTGCGCCATGGCCACGGTGTCCTGGCCATTGCGGCTGCTGACCACCCGCGCCTGCGGCGGCGGCACCGGAGCTGCTGACTGTTGCTGCTGGGGAACCGGACTGATGCCGGCCTGGGCCTGCGGCACGATGCCGGCCTGGTTGTCGCGGGGGCGCTGCGCACGATCATGCTCGCCACCGCCTTCCTGGCTGGCGGCGGCCAGGAAATCGGCCTGCTTCGGGGTCAGCGCGGTGCGGGTCTGGCTGAAGATCACTTCCAGGGTCGGCACCAGCGGCGCGTCGCCTTTCACGGCAAAGCCGACCCCGAGGATCAGCAGGGCGTGCACCAGCACCGACAGGGCGATGGTGGCGCCCAGCCGCTGCGCTTCGCGCGGCGGCGGGGCGAGGACGGCAGGTGCGGCATCCATCAGCGCAGATCGGCCTCGATCGCGTCGAACAGGGTGCCGGCGATGTTCAGGCCGTACTGCGCGTCCAGCTCGCGCACGCAGGTCGGGCTGGTCACGTTGACCTCGGTCAGGTAGTCGCCGATGACGTCCAGGCCGACGAAACGCATGCCGCGACGTTTCATTTCCGGGCCGACCTGGGCGGCGATCCAGCGGTCGCGTTCGCTCAGCGGACGGCCTTCGCCACGGCCACCGGCGGCCAGGTTGCCGCGGAACTCATCGCCCTGCGGAATGCGCGCCAGGCAGTAGTCAACCGGCTCGCCGTCGACCAGCAGGATGCGCTTGTCACCGGCAGTGATGTCGGGAATGAACTTCTGGGCCAGGGCGAGCTTGCGCCCGCCGTCGGTCAGCGTTTCCAGGATCACGTTCAGGTTGGGATCGCCCTGTCCGCTGCGGAAGATCGAGCGTCCGCCCATGCCATCCAGCGGCTTCAGTACCGCCTGGCCGTGTTCCAGCGCGAAGGCCTTCAGCGCCTTGGCGTCGCGGCTGACCAGGGTCGGCGGGCAGCACTGCGGGAACAGCAGCGCGGCCAGCTTCTCGTTGTAGTCGCGCAGGCCCTGCGGGTTGTTGACCACGCAGGCACCGGCGGCGGCGGCGACATCCAGCACCTGGGTGTCGTAGACATACTCGGCGTCGACCGGCGGGTCCTTGCGCATCAGCACGATCTGGCCGGGGCCGAATTCGGTCCGGCTGAATGCGCCCAGCTCATACCAGCCGGCCGGGTCGTCGCGCACCTTCAGGGGGGCGGTCCAGGCCACGGCCACCCCGCCTTCCAGCGCCAGCCCGCCCGGGCGCACGTAGTGCAGGGCGTGGCCGCGGCGCTGGGCTTCCAGCAGCATGGCGAAGGTGGTGTCCTTGGCGATCTTGATGTGGGCGATGGGGTCCATCACCACGATGACGTTCAACGGCATGGGTGCACCTGTCAGGCAAGGCGTTGATGGTAGCGGCAACGCCGGCCGTGCGCCTCCCCGGCGATGTGCAACGCAGCGTCCCTTGCCGGGCTGCGCAGTGATTGCCAATCCGGTCACGTTCAGCCCGGCGCCACGCCCCGCGCCACGGACCGCCCTTGAAGCGGGCGCGGGAAGTGCGATATAGATACGCTTTCGCAGCGGCTCCCGCCAAAGATTGGGCCGTGCGCTTGGGGAATGGCAATGACTGAAAACACGACTGCGGGCGGGGAGCTCGCAGGACTCCGGGTGATGGTCATCGATGACTCGAAGACCATCCGCAGGACTGCGGAAACACTGCTGAAGCGCGAAGGCTGCGAAGTGGTGACCGCGACGGACGGTTTCGAGGCCCTGGCCAAGATTGCCGACCAGCAGCCGCAGATCATCTTCGTCGACATCATGATGCCGCGCCTGGATGGCTACCAGACCTGCGCACTGATCAAGGGAAACCAGCTGTTCAAGGCGACCCCGGTGATCATGCTGTCGTCCAAGGATGGTCTGTTCGACAAGGCGCGGGGGCGCATCGTCGGCTCGGAGCAATACCTGACCAAGCCATTCACGCGTGAAGAACTGCTGGGTGCCATCCGCACGTACGTCAACGCCTGACCAGGGGGGAAAGGCACAATGGCTCGTATCGTCCTGATCGAGGATTCACCGACAGACCGCGCGGTGTTCACCCAATGGCTGCGCCGTGCCGGCCATGAGGTGCTGGAAGCGGACAACGCCGAAGAAGGCCTGCAGCTGGTCCGCGACCAGGTGCCGCAGCTGGTCCTGATGGACGTGGTGCTGCCGGGCATGAGCGGATTCCAGGCGACCCGGGCGATGGCCCGCGACGCAGCGATCAAGCACATCCCGGTCATCATCGTCAGCACCAAGGCGATGGAAACCGACAAGGCCTGGGGGCTGCGCCAAGGCGCCGCCGATTACATCGTCAAGCCGCCGCGCGAGGAAGAACTCATCGCCCGGATCAACGAGCTGGTGGCCTGATGCGCTCGCCTTTCGACATTCTTGAAGCCTACGAACGGCGCAGCCTGGCCCACGCGGTGCAGCTGCCCGGGCGGCAGTTCGCCCAGGACCTGTGGCGTGGCGTCGGTTACCGTGTTGGCCAGCGTCGGCTGGTGTCCGATTTCCGCGAAGTGGTGGAGATCGTGCCGATGCCGCCGGTGACTCCGGTGCCATGCGCGCAGCCGTGGCTGCTGGGCGTGGGCAACCTGCGCGGCAACCTGTTCCCGGTGGTCGACCTGAAGTACTTCCTGGAAGGGGCGCGCACCGTCCAGCAGGAAGGCCAGCGCGTGCTGATCATGCGCCAGGCCGGTGGCGACGTCGCCCTGACCATCGATGAACTGTTCGGCCAGCGCAGCTTCGAGCTGACCCAGCAGATCGAGGCCGGTTCACTGGCCGAGGGACGCTACGGCCACTTCGTCGATCGCGCTTTCCATGCCGATGGCAACGATTGGGGCGTGTTCTCGCTCTCGCTGCTGTCGCGTACCCCTGAATTCCGGCAAGCCGCGGCCTGAGGCCGGGCGTCGCCCCCTGCATTGAAAATCGAGGTTGAACGATGAGTACTGCTTCGGATGCCACCAAGTCCGGCAAGCTGCGGCTGGGCGGCAGCAACCTCTGGCTGGCGCTGCTGGCCCTGTCGATGATCCTGTTCGGTGTGAACACCGGCGTGTCCACCTGGCAGGGCAGCCGTCTGGCCGATGCCGGTTCCAAGGCCGCGGACCTGCAGGTGCTGTCGCAGCAGCTGGCCAACCAGGGTCGTGACGCGGTCGGCGGCAACGCGCAGGCCTTCACCGCCTTCAAGGCCACCCGCAACGCGATCGAGCAGAACGTGTCGACCCTGCAGGGGCGCTACGGCAACGAGCCCGGCGTGTCCGGGGCGATCTCGACGCTGGCCGACACCTGGGCGCCGCTGGGCAAGCAGGCGGGCCAGCTGGTGGCCAGTGAACCGGCAGTACTGGCCCTGGCCGGCAACGCCAACAACTTCTCCGGTGCGGTACCGGGCCTGCAGGCCCAGTTGAACGAGCTGGTGCGTGCGATGTCCGCCTCCGGCGCGCCGTCGTCGCAGGTCTACAGTGCCCTGCAGCAGGTGGTGGTCGCCGGTTCGATGGCGCGTCGCGTGACTGAAATCCGCGCCGGCGGTACGGCTGCGGCCGCGGCCGGTGACGCGCTGGCCCGCGACATCACCGTGTTCTCGCAGGTGCTCGATGCGCTGCGCAATGGCAACGAGGACCTGGGCATCACCGCCGTGCGCGGCGCTGCCGCCGTCGCCGCGCTGGAGCAGTCGCAGCAGAAGTGGCAGGCGATGAAGCAGGACGCCGACGCGATCCTGGCCAGCTCGCGCCAGCTGTTCGCGGCGCAGTCCGCTGCCTCCGCACTGGGCCAGGGTTCGGCGAAGATGCTGACCGACAGCCGCAAGCTGTTCGAAGCCTTCTCCTCGTTCGGTTCGGTGTCCGACACCCGCCTGTTCCCGAATTTCTGGATCGGCGTGGTATCCGGTGCGCTGTCGCTGATCGCGATCATCGGTTTCGTCTCCACCAACGTGCGCAGCCGCTCGCGCGAGCAGGAACTGC
>Ga0308171_1002125_pt1 | contig 22212 bp, 21 predicted proteins | sample PhyGR1_FD_202135 | JGI IMG/M metagenome (GOLD analysis project Ga0308171, IMG submission 202135) | Phyllosphere microbial communities from UC Gill Tract Community Farm, Albany, California, United States - DLSLSG.R1 | ecosystem: Host-associated > Plants > Phyllosphere > Unclassified | place: USA... | reverse complement strand
CCCGGTGGTCACGATCACGCCGATCGCGACCTTCGCGCTCAACCGCCAATGGGTCTTCGGATAAGTTCATGGACCGTATCGTTTACGACCGCATGGCCGCGCACGACTCCACCCATTGGTGGTATCGTGCCCGCCGCGACATCCTGGCCGATTACCTGACCCGCTATGGCAAGCTGCCGGGGAATGCGCGTATCCTGGAGATCGGCTGCGGCACCGGGCACAACCTGCCGATGCTGGCGAGCTTCGGCACGGTCGACGCGATCGAGATCGACCCCGCCGCGCGTGAGATCGCCTCGCAGCGTCTCGGCAAGCCGGTCCAGGCCGCGCCGCTGCCCGACCTGCCGGGGATCGAGCGGGGAGCCTACGACCTGATCGCGGTGCTGGATGTGGTCGAGCATATCGAGGACGATGTCGCCGCGCTGGCCGCGATGAAGTCGTGCCTGAAGCCCGGCGGCAAGATCCTGATCGCGGTGCCCGCGCACCAATGGATGTGGTCGGCGCATGACGTGGTGAACCACCACCATCGCCGCTATTCCAAGGCGACGCTCGTCTCCGCCATCGAGAAGGCGGGCCTCAAGCCCCGCAAGCTGACCTATTTCAACTCGCTGCTCTTCCCGCTGGCCGCTGCCGCGCGCATCGCCGGGCGGCTGACGGGCCGCGACGACAGCGACGACTCGCCGCCGCCCGCACCGCTGAACAAGGCGTTCGAGGCAATCTTCCGGCTGGAGCGCCATCTGGTCGGCCGCGCGCCGATGACGCCGGGGGTGTCGATCGTGACCCTCGCGGAGCCTGTCTGAGGCTGGTTTTGGTGCGTGGCCTTCGACTTCGCTCAGGCTGAACGGAGGATGGGGTGCCGGGCTGGATATAAAACCCCGTTCAGCCTGAGCGAAGTCGAAGGCCAAGGGAATCCCTCGTAAATTCCGGTTCCGCTCCCCCGCTCGGCCGATTAGGGAGCCCCCATGCTGGACTTTCATCGCGCCGATCTGGCCCGACTGGCCGCGCGGGACCGGTTGCGGATACTGGCCCCGCAGCGGGGCAAGGATTTCGCTTCCAACGATTATCTGGGGCTGGCGAACAGCCCCCGCCTCGCCGCCGCGATCACGCGCGCGGTCGAGGAAGGCGTCCCCGTCGGCTCGGGCGGCTCGCGCCTGCTGCGCGGCAACCACCCGGAGCATGAGGCGCTGGAGGCCGAAGCCGCCGCCTTCTTCGGCGCGGAGGCCAGCCTCTATTTCTCCTCCGGCTACACCGCCAATGTCGCGATCCTGGCGACTCTGCCGCAGCGGGGCGACCTGATCGTCCATGACACGCTGGTCCATGCCAGTATGCACGAGGGAATGACGTTGTCGCGCGCCCCGTCCGTGGCGGCGGCGCACAACGATCCGGCCGCTTTCGAGGCGGCGATCCGCGACTGGCGCGCGCAGGGTGGCAAGGGCACGCCCTGGATCGCGGTCGAGAGCCTGTATTCCATGGACGGCGACACCGCGCCGCTGACCGAGTTGATGGCCGTGGCCGAGCGGCATGACGCGATGCTGATCGTCGATGAGGCGCACGCCACCGGCGTCTTCGGCACGCGGGGGCAGGGGCTGTCCACCCCCGGCGAGCGGGTCGTTAGCCTCCACACCTGCGGCAAGGCGCTGGGCTGCGAGGGCGCGCTGGTCGCCGGGCCCGCCATGGTGCGGGATTATCTAGTCAATCGCGGTCGGGGCTTCATCTTCTCGACCGCACCGTCGCCGCTGATGGCGCGCGGGGTGCGCGAGGCCTTGCGCATCCTGGCCGACGAACCCGAGCGACGCGAGGCGCTCCACGAGCGGATCGCGCTGGCCGGGGAGCGGCTGGGTCCGCACGGCGCGTTGGCGCAGGGTACGCCGGTCATGCCGCTGATCCTGGGCGACAATGGCCGCACTATGCGCGCCGCCGAGGCGTTGCAGGCGCGTGGGCATGACATACGCGGCATCCGCCCGCCGACCGTGCCGGTGGGCGCGGCGCGGTTGCGGCTGTCTATCACCTTGAACGTCGAAGCGGCGGACATCCTCGCCCTCGACCAGGCATTGAGCGAGGTTCTGGCATGAGCGCCGTCATCGTCACCGGCACCGATACCGAGATCGGCAAGACCGTCTTTTCCGCCGCGCTGACCTGCGCATTGGGTGCGCATTACTGGAAGCCGGTTCAGGCGGGCACCGATGAGCAAGGACATGGCGATGCCGAGACGGTGGCGGCGCTCAGCGGCCGTCCGGTCCTGCCCTCGGCCTATCGGCTCAAGACCCCCTGCTCACCGCACCGCGCGGCCGAGATCGATCGCGTGGAGATCGCGCTGGACCGATTGTCGTTGCCGCAGGTCGAAGGGCCGCTGGTCGCCGAGGGGGCGGGCGGCGTGCTGGTGCCCGTCACCCGGCAGATGCTGTTCGCCGACCTGTTCGCGCATTGGGGCCGCCCGGTGGTGCTGGTCGCGCGGACGGGGCTGGGGACGATCAACCACAGCCTGTTGTCGATCGAGGCGTTGCGCGCGCGCGGGGTACCGATCCTGGGCGTGGCGTTCGTCGGCGAGGGCGTAGAGGATAGCGAGGCGACCATCGCCGCCATCGGCGGGGTGAAGCGGCTCGGCCGCCTGCCGCGCCTGGCGAATCTGAATCGCGAGACGCTGGCGGAGGCGTTCGCGACGCATTTCGACGTCGGGGATTTCCGATGACCTCACCGGTCTGGCATCCCTTCACCCAGCACGGGCTGGGCGAGCCGATCCCGCGCGTCGCCAGTGCCTCCGGCGCGGTGCTGACCACGGTCGACGGGCGCGAGGTGATCGATGCGATCTCCAGCTGGTGGGTGACGACGCATGGCCACAACCATCCGCGCATCAGCGCCGCCATCGCAACCCAAGCGGGCACGCTGGACCAGATCATCTTTGCCGGCTGGACCCATGACCCGGCCGAGGAGGTCGCCGCCGAGCTGGTGCGGATCACCCCGCCCGAACTGACGCGGGTGTTCTTCTCCGACTCCGGCTCGACGGCGGTCGAGGTCGCGCTGAAGATGGCGCTGGGTTACTGGCTCAACCGGGGCGAGCCGCGTTCGCGCATCCTCGTGCTCGAGCACAGCTATCATGGCGACACGATCGGCGCGATGTCGGTGGGTGCGCGCGGGGTCTATAACCGCGCCTATGCGCCGCTGCTGTTCGATGTCGGCACCATTCCCTATCCGTCGGACGTGCAGGCCACGCTCGACGCGCTGGAGGCGGAGTGCCGGGCGGGGGCGGCGGCGTTCATCGTCGAGCCTTTGGTGCTGGGGGCGGGCGGGATGCTGATCTACGCGCCCGAGACGCTGGCCGCGATGCGCGAGATCTGCGCGACGCACGGCGTGCTGTTCATCGCCGATGAAGTGATGACCGGTTGGGGACGCACCGGCACGCTCTTCGCCTGCGACCAGGCGGGGGTGGTGCCCGACATTCTTTGCCTGTCCAAGGGGCTGACCGGCGGCGCGGTGCCGCTGGCGGTGACGCTGGCGACCGAGCCGATCTTCCAGGCGCATTGGTCGGAGACGGATCGGTCGAAGCAGTTCTTCCACTCGTCCAGCTACACCGCCAACCCCATCGCCTGCGCGGCGGCAGCGGCCAATCTGGCGATCTGGCGGGACGAGCCGGTCGGGCTGCGGATCGACGCGCTGTCCGCGGCACAGGCCCGGCATCTGGCGAGCATCACCGGCGCGGCGGCGGTCCGCAACCCTCGGCAACTGGGCACCATCGCCGCCTTCGAGCTGGGCGCGGGGCAGGATTATCTCTCCGACCTCGCCCCCCGGCTGCTCGCGCATTTCCGGGAGCGCGACCTGCTCGTCCGGCCGATGGGCAATAGCATCTACGTCATGCCGCCCTATTCCATCACCCCGGAACAGCTCGGTAGAGTCTGGACCGGCATCCATGAGGCGATCGATCGTTTCGGGGGTTGAGCCGGGAGGCTTTGACTTTACGGCATTTCATTTGCTTTATCCGGCGGCAATCAAAAAGGGAGCAGGCATGGGCGTGGCGACGGCAAGAGCGATGGGGGCTCTGGCATCGATGACGGCGCTCTGCTGGAGCCTGGGCGTATCGGCGCAGACGGCGCCCTCCGCCACCCCGTTGGGCCCGATCAATGCCGACCTGCCGCAGGGCGGGGATTCCTATGCCCGGGCCATCGTGCCGACCCCCGTCGTCGCCCCCAATTGGACGCTGTCCGCCTGGGTCCAGCCGAGGAGCGTCCAGGGCAAGGGGACGACGATGCTGGTCGGCGGCTTCGGCGATCCCAAGGCGGGGCCGCGCCGTTATCTGGCGCTGGTCGACGGCCAGCCCGCGCTCGTCACCGAAGCGGGGGTGGTGCAAGGCGGCGACGCCGATCGCAACAAATGGACGCACATCGCCGCCAGCTATGACGGAAAGGTCGTGCGGCTGTTCGTGAACGGGCGGCAGGTGGTGCAGCGTGGCCTGTCGCTGGAACCCGTGACCGGCGTCGCGACGCTGGCGCCGCGCGACTATCAGCCGGTCTTTGCGGGCAAGGTCATCGACTTCCGCATGGTGCGCGAGGTGGTCGATCCGCTGACCATCCGCCTGGCCGCCCGCCGCGCCCCCGATCCCGCGAAGCTGGCGCTCCAGACCGGCAGCCCGAGCTGGCCCTATCAGACCCGCCAGATGCAGGGCCAGACGGTGCCGCAGGACGCCTGGACCCTGCCCCAGTCCAGGGCCCCAATCCCGACCAGCGGCACGGCCAAGCCCGAGCCCAAGGACCCCGCGCTCGTCGCCATCGCGACCGGCCAATGGGCGGTGAATGGCTGGCGGCTGATCGAGGCGGCCAAGGTCGGCCCCGGTGGCGCGGACCTGTCGCAGGGCAATTTCGACGCGAGCAAATGGTATGCCGCGACCGTGCCGGGCACGGTGCTGACGACCCTGGTCGATCGCGGCGTCTATCCCGATCCGGCGGTCGGGCTGAACAACCTGTCGATCCCCGAGACGCTGGCGCGGCAGGATTACTGGTATCGCACCGAGTTCGACACGCCGCCCGAGGCCGCCGGGCGGCAGATGTGGCTGACCTTCAACGGCGTGAACTATTCGGCCGAAATTTGGGTCAATGGCCGGATGGCGGGGACGATGAAGGGCGCCTTCATCCGAGGCCGCTTCCCCGTGACGCTGACGGCCGGGCGCAATGCCATCGCGGTGCGCGTCTCGCCGCCGCCGCATCCCGGCATCGCGCATGAGGAGTCGATGACGGCGGGCGTGGGCGAGAATGGCGGCGTCCAGATGCTCGACGGCCCGACCTTCGTCGCGACCGAGGGCTGGGACTGGATTCCGAGCGTCCGCGACCGCAATACCGGGCTGTGGCAGGGCGTGACGCTGGCGGCGACAGGCCCGGCGGTGATCGGCGACCCGCAGGTGGTGACGACGCTGCCCAAGCCCGACAATTCCGTCGCCGATGTCGAGATCGCGGTGCCCGTCACCAATAACGGCCAGGCGCCGGTGACGACGACCGTCCGCGCCGTGTTCGACGACGTGGTGGTCGAAAAGCCGGTGACGGTCGCCCCCGGCCAGACCGTCCGCGCGCTGCTGTCGCCGTCGGAGTTTCCGCAGCTGTCGGTGCAGAATCCGCGCCTCTGGTGGCCGAACGGCTATGGCGACCCGGCGCTGCACAACCTCGCGATCACGGCGGCGGTCGATGGCGCGCTGTCGGACAGCAAGGCGCTCCGCTTCGGGATGCGGCAGGTGACCTATGACCTGTCGCTGTTCGATGGGGACGGCGATCTGGAGCGGGTGACGCTGGACCTCAACCGGGTGCGCGGGGGGCCGCGGGTGGTCGACACCAGCCACAAGGGCATCCGCAAGACGGCGAATGGCTGGGCGATGAGCTTCATGCCCGGCGGCGACCAGTCGGCGGCGGTCGCCAAGGTCGCGGACGATCCGCGCCTCGCCCCCTATCTCGTCCTGCGGGTCAACGGTGTGCGGATCGCGGCGCGCGGCGGCAATATCGGCATGGACGATTTCATGAAGCGCGTCGACCGCGCGCATCTGGAGCCGTTCTTCCGCCTCCACCGCGACGCGCATCTCAACATCATCCGCAACTGGGTGGGCCAGAATACGGAAGAGAGCTTCTTCGACCTGGCCGACGAATATGGCCTGATGGTCCTGTCCGACTTCTGGGAGTCGACCCAGGATTACAATATGGAGGCCGAGGACCCGCAACTCTTCCTGGCCAACGCCACCGACGTGGTGCGCCGGTTCCGCAACCATCCCTCGATCGTCGCCTGGTTCGGCCGGAACGAGGGCGTGCCGCAGCCGATCCTGAACAGCGGCCTGGACACGCTGCTCCGCGCCGAAGACGGGACGCGGCTTTACATGCCCTCCTCCAACGCGGTGAACCTGCAGGGCTCGGGGCCCTATAACTGGCGGCCGCCGGTCGAATATTTCACCACCCATGCCAAGGGTTTCTCGGTCGAGGTCGGCACCCCCTCGCTGCCGACGCTGGAGGCGTGGAAGCGCGCCATCCCGGCCGAGGCGGATCGCTGGCCGATCGGCGATGTCTGGGCCTATCATGACTGGCACCAGACCGGGAACGGCGCGGTGAAGAGCTTCACCGACGTGCTCGAACGCCGCTTCGGCCCCGCGACGGGCCTCGAGGATTTCGAGCGCAAGGCGCAGATGATGGAGTATGAATCCTATCGAGCCATCTTCGAGGGGATGAATGCGGGTCTTTGGACCGAGAATTCGGGGCGGATGCTGTGGATGACGCAGCCCGCCTGGCCGTCCTCGGCATGGCAGATATTCTCCTCCGACTATGACACCCATGCCGCCTTCTACGGCGTGAAGAAGGCGGCCGAGCCGGTCCATGTCCAGATGAACCTGCCCGATTACCGGGTGGTGCTGGTCAACAACACCCGCGACGCGCTGAAGGGCGTGCAGGTTCGCGCGCGTGTCGTCGGGCTCAATGGCCGTTCCGAGGGGGAGCAGGAGGCGAAGCTGGTCGCCGATGCCGAGGGGGTGACGCCCGCCCTGAACCTCGACCTCGCCTCGGCGATGAAGCGCGGACCCGTACTGGTCCGGCTGGAGGCCACGGACGCGGGCGGGCAGGTCCTGTCGACCAACAGCTATTGGCAGGCGCAGGACGATGCGGGCTATCGCGCGCTGACGACGATGGGCGCGGCGACCGTCACCGCGACCACCAGCCTTCAGGGGCAGGGCGAGGAGACGCTCGCCAACGTCACCCTGACCAATAGCGGCTCGGTCCCCGCCATCGAAACCAAGCTGACCGTGATGAATGCGGACGGCAGCCAGGTGCTGCCCGCCTATTTCAGCGACAATTACGTCACCCTGTTGCCCGGAGAGAGCCGCGTGATCGAGATTCGCTATCCCACCGCCAAGGCGGACAAGCCCGCGGTCGCACTTCGCGGCTGGAACGTCACCGCGACGCAGGCCGAGTTGCGCCCGTGAGCCGCATCACGCTGGTCGCCTTGCTGGCGCTGACCCTCGCCGCGCCTGCCATCGCGCAGCAGCAGGAGACGGACGGCCAGCGCTGGGCGCGTGAATGGGAGGAGCGGTTGCACAACGACTTCGGCTATCTCGCGCGCTATCGCGCCGATAACGCCAAGCTGATCCCGGTGCCCAACAGCCTGCGCGTCGTCTTCATGGGCGATTCGATCACCGAGAACTGGGCCAGCAAGGTGCCGCAATTCTTCGCGACCGAACGGGTCGGGCGCGGGATCAGCGGGCAGACGACCTCGCAGATGCTGCTCCGCTTTCGCCAGGACGTGGTCGACCTGCATCCGACCGTGGTTCAGATCATGGCGGGCACCAACGATATCGCGGGCAATACCGGCCCGACGACCGATGCGCAGGTGCAGGGCAACATCATGTCGATGGTCGAGCTGGCCAAGGCGCATGGCATCCGGGTGATCCTGGCCTCCATTCCGCCTGCCGACCATTTCGAATGGAAGCCGGGCGTGAAGCCCGCCCCGCGCATCGCCGCGATGAATGCCTGGCTGAAGGATTATGCGGGCCGGGTCGGGGCGACCTATGCCGATTACTGGTCTGCCTTACACGTCGGCGACGCGTTGAACCCCGCTTATGGCACCGATGGGGTCCACCCGAACGCGGCGGGCTATGCCGCGATGGCGCCGGTCGCCGAGGCGGCGATCAAACAGGCACTCAAGGGCGCTCAGTCGCGCAGGATGCGATAGTTCAGCCGGGCGGTCGCGATCGGCCGGTCGCGATCCTCCTGCCAGGCGGTCGCCTCGACATTGGCGACCCGCTGGCCCAGGCGCAGGATGGTGCCAACCGCGCGGGTCGGGTGGTCGCGGCCGGTGCGTAAGTAATCGGTCGTGACCGTCACCGGCTTGATCCGCGCCGCCCCTTCGCTCGAAAGCCGGTGGGTCAGCGCGGCGATCCCCGCCACCTCCAGCAGCCCGGCAATCGCGCCGCCCTGGAGCAGCCCTGGCCAGCCCATCACATGGTCGCCGAACGGCATGACCAGTTGCGGAGCGCCCTCCACCCATTCGATCGAACAGCCGAGCCATTCGGCATAGGGCGGCAGGACCATCGCCTGGCCGATGGCGGTGCGGGGGGCGATCATGGCTTCATCCCCATAAAGGTGCCCGTGACGTGCGCGACGGGATCGTCCGGATCGCCGTCATGCGCGATCCCCCGGACGAATGCGACGCTGCGCGTGATCCGATAGCATTCGCCGCGCCCGATGACGGTGCGTTCCGGCACGGCGGGGCGCAGATAGTCGACGCGCAGGTCCAGCGTCACATGCGCCTCGAAGCTTCCGCGCTTCAGCCAGACGGCGACGCTGGTCGCCATGTCCATCATCGCGACGATCGGGCCGGAGGCGACCACCCCGCTTGCCGGATCGCCGATCAGCCGCGCGTCATAGGGCAGAGCCAGCTCGGCCCAGTCCGGCCCATGCGCGTGATAGGCGATACCCAGATGCCGTCCATGCCCGCCGCCCAGGCCGCCCATCGCAACGAAGCGTTCCATATCGAACCCCATGGGTCGATGGTCTACACGAGTGCAAAGCCAGCGCAAAAGGAGAGCGAGATGCGGGACCGGGTGACGATCGAGGTCGACAAGGGCGTCGCCGATGTCCGCCTGTCGCGCGGCGAAAAGCTGAACGCGATCGACGGAGCGATGTTCGACGCACTGGCCGAGGCGATCGAGACGCTGGCGGCACGAACGGATGTCCGCGTGGTGGTGCTGTCGGGTGAGGGGGACGGCTTCTGCTCCGGCCTCGACATGGCGGCGATGGCGGGGGGCGAATTGGCGGGGCTGGACCTGTCCGCGCGGACACACGGGGCCGCCAATAGGGTGCAGCAGGTGGCATGGGGATGGCGGACGCTGCCCATGCCGGTGATCGCGGCGGTGCACGGCGTGGCCTTTGGCGGCGGCACGCAGATCATGGCGGGGGCGGATATCCGGCTCGCCCATCCTTCGACCCGCTTCGCGATTCGCGAGGTGCATTGGGGGATCGTGCCGGACATGGGCGGCTTCGCCCTGTGGCGCGGGGTGCGCGAGGATTGCTTGCGCGAATGGGTCTATACCGCGCGCGAGTTCGACGCGGCGGAGGCGCTGGCGGCGGGTTTCGTGACGCGGCTGGTCGATGATCCGCGCGGGGTGGCGTTGGCCCTGGCGCACCGGATCGCCGAACGGAGCCCCGATGCGGTGCGGAGCGCCAAGCGGTTGTTCGGGGCGATGGGGAGTGCGCCCGAGGCGATGCTGGCGATGGAGAGCGCCGAGCAGATGGCGCTGATGAGAGGTGCGAACTTCGGCGAGGCGGTGCAAGCGAATATGGAGCGGCGGCGGCCGGTGTTCCGCGACGCCTGAGGAGTTCCTGACCTTTCCCACCACGATAGCCCCTCCCGCAGGCGGGAGGGGTTGGGGAGGGGTTGGGGAGGGGATGAGGTCTCGCAGAGAGCATCGCTTGGGGCTTTTCCCTCCCCCATCCCCTCCCGCTTGCGGGAGGGGCGTGCTTATTGGCTCGCGGCGTGTCTCAACAAAAAAGGGAGCCTCTTTCGAGACTCCCTCTTCTTCGGCTCTTGCGAAGATTACTCCGCGCGTGCCTTCAAAATCTTCCCCGGCTCACGCGGCGGCTCGCCCTTGGGGAGCGCGTCGACATGCTCCATGCCGCTCTCGACCTGGCCCCACACCGTGTACTGACGGTCCAGGAAGCGCGCATCGTCGAAGCAGATGAAGAATTGCGAATTGGCCGAGTTCGGATCGTTGGTCCGCGCCATCGAGCAGGTGCCGCGCACATGCGGCTCGGCGTTGAACTCCTGCTTGAGGTTCGGCTTGTCCGAACCCGACATGCCGGTGCCGGTCGGATCGCCGCCCTGCGCCATGAAGCCCAGGATCACGCGGTGGAACACGACGCCGTCGTAAAAGCCTTCATTGGCAAGCCCGCCGATGCGCGCGACATGCTCGGGCGCCAGGTCGGGGCGCAGCGTGATCACGACATCGCCGCTGTCGAGCGTCAGGGTCAGCTTGGAAAAAGTCTCGGCCATAAGGGTCTTCCTTGGTTGATGCCCCGCAGGTAGGCATTCCCGTGCCCGCTGGCAAATGCCGCCGTCGCAGTTTAGAGGCGTGACACAGCGTTCATGATCGATCGAGGGAGGCCGAGATCAGCGACACCGAACTCCCCGATCTCGAAACCGAGACCCAGCTGGATGAGGACGACCGGCTGAAGCCCGAATATGTGACGGCGGTCCTCGCCGCGCTGTACGCGGGCGACGACGAGGGCGCGCGCGCGCTGGTCGAGCCGCTCCACCCCGCCGATATCGCCGACCTGTTCGAGCTGGTCGGCGACGAGGAGCGCGTCCATCTTGCGCGCGCGGTCGCCGACCTGCTGAACGGCGACGTCTTCGCCGAGATGAACGACTATGTGCGCGAGCAGCTGATCCAGGCGCTCGAACCGCATGAAGTCGCCGACATCGCCTCCGAACTCGACACCGACGACGCGGTGGCGATCATCGAGGACATGGACGAGGACGAGCAGCGCGCGGTGCTGCGCGCCCTCGATCCGGACGACCGCGCCGCCATCGAGGAGGCGCTGTCCTTCCCCGAGGAGTCCGCCGGCCGCCTGATGCAGCGCGAGCTGATCGCGGTCCCCGAGCATTGGACGGTCGCCGAGACGATCCAGTTCCTGCGCGACGATGACGAGCTGACCACCGATTTCTGGGAAATCTTCGTCGTCGATCCCGGCCACCGCCCGATCGGGACGTGCCAGTTGTCTTGGATTCTCCGCGCGCCGGGCGGAATCGCGATCGGCGACGTGATGAAGCGCGAACAGACGCTGATCCCGGTCGACATGGACCAGGAAGAGGTCGCGCTGCGCTTCCAGAAATATGCGCTGATCTCCGCCGCCGTGGTCGATGCCAGCGGGCGGCTGGTCGGCATGATCACCGTCGACGACATCGTCCACATCATCCAGCAGGAGGCGGGCGAGGACGTGCTGCGCCTGTCGGGCGCGGGCGAGGGCGACATCAACGAGCCGATCCTCGACAGCTATAAGAGCCGCGTCCGCTGGCTGATCGCGAACCTGGTGACGGCGATGGTCGCCTCCTCGGTGATCGCGGCGTTCGAGGGGACGATCGCGCGGATGGTGGCGCTGGCGACGCTGATGCCGATCGTGGCGGGTGTCGGCGGCAATGCGGGGACCCAGACGCTGGCGGTGACGGTGCGCGCGCTCGCAACCAACCAGCTGACCCGGTCGAACACCGCGCGCGCGATCATACGCGAGATTCGCGTGGCGATGATGAACGGGGTGACGGTCGCGGCGGTGATCGGGGTGGGCGTAAGCCTGGTTTTCGCCAACCCTGCGCTGGGCCTGGTGATCGCGGCGGCGATGATGACCAACATCCTGGTCGCCGGGCTGGCGGGCGTGCTGGTGCCGGTGACGCTCGACCGGTTCGACGCCGACCCGGCGGTGGCATCGTCGGTGTTCGTCACGATGACGACCGATTCGATCGGGTTCCTGGCGTTTCTGGGCTTGGCCACGGCGGCGGGGCTGACGGGATAGCCAAATTCCTCCCCTGGAAGGGGAGGTGGCAGGCCGAAGGCCTGACGGAGGGGTGTCGCGCTCTCGATAGCGGGACACCCCTCCACCATGCTTCGCATGGTCCCCCTCCCCTTGCGGGGGAGGAATTTCAATGAATTGCACCCCCGATCAAAACTATGGCGGTCGCCCCGTACCATGGGTATGGTGGTCGCTTGCGCAGCCGGGGGGCCGCGTACATCCATCACCCGCCCCAAGCGGCCCAGTTAAGCAGCGCGCATGAATCGTTTTGCCATCGGTATCGCGGGTATCCTTGTCATTCTGGCGATCGCGGTCGCCCTGTCGACCGATCGACGCGCGATCCGCCCGCGCGTCGTCGGCGCGGCCTTCGCGCTCCAGGCGGGGATCGCGGTCCTCGTCCTGTACGTGCCCTGGGGCAAGAAGGTGCTGCAATGGCTGTCGAGCGGGGTCGCCGGCCTTCTCGGCTATGCCAATGAGGGGACCAAGTTCCTGTTCGGGGCGCTCGCCTCCGATCCCTTGGGCCGCAATTTCGCGATCCAGGCGCTGCCGGTCATCATCTTCTTCGCCGCGCTCGTCTCGATCCTCTATTATCTGGGGATCATGCAATTGGTCGTGCGCTGGCTGGGCGGTGCGATCGAGAAGGTGATCGGCGTGTCGAAGGTGGAGTCGCTCTGCGCCGCCGCCAATGTGTTCGTCGGCCAGTCCGAATCGCCGCTCGTCATCCGCCCCTATCTGGCGAGCCTGACCCCGGCGCAGCTCTTCACCGTGATGACCAGCGGCATGGCGGGCGTGGCTGGCACGATCCTGGCGGCCTATGCCTCGATGGGCATCTCGATCGAATATCTGCTGGCGGCCAGCTTCATGGCGGCGCCCGGCGGCATCCTGATGGCCAAGATCATCATGCCCGACCGGATCGAGCCGCCTGCCGGGCAGTTGCCGCTGGGCGATGTGATCGAGGACGAGAAGATCGCGCTCGCCGAAGCCACCCATGACGAGGAAAAGCCCGCCAACATCATCATGGCGGCCGCCCAGGGCGCGCAGACCGGCGTGAAGCTGGCGGTCGCGGTCGGTGCGATGGTGCTGGCCTTCGTCGCCCTGGTCGCGCTGGCCAACGGGCTGCTGGGCGGACTGGGCAATATGATCGGGATTCCGGGCCTGAGCTTCCAGGCGCTGCTGGGTTATGTATTCCAGCCGATCATGGCGCTGCTCAACGTGCCGTGGAACGAGGCGGGGATCGCGGGCGGCCTGTTCGGCGAGAAAATCGTGCTCAACGAGTTCGTCGCCTATATCGATCTTGGGAAGCAGGCGGCGCAACTGTCGCCGCGCACCGTCGCGGTCGTCACCTTCGCGCTGTGCGGCTTCGCCAATTTCTCGTCGATCGCGATCCAGATGGCGGTGACGGGCAGCCTCGCCCCCAACCAGCGGCCGACCATCGCGCGGCTGGGCATCCGAGCGCTGATCGCGGGAAGCCTGGCCAATCTGATGTCGGCGGCGCTGGCGGGGTTGCTGATCGGCTGACAGACGGGGCCGTGCTTAATCCTCCCCATCGAAGATGGGGAGGATTGGGCGTCAGCGCGTCGGCACCGGCTCCGCGCCGGAATAGTCATAGAAACCGCGCTTCGTCTTGCGGCCATACCAGCCCGCTTCGACATATTTGATCAGCAACGGGGCGGGGCGGAACTTCGGATCGCCGGTGCCCTCGAACAGCACGCGGGTGATCTCCAGGCAGGTGTCCAGCCCGATGAAATCGGCGAGCGTCAGCGGCCCCATAGGATGGTTGAGCCCCAACTGGCAGGCCGCATCGATGTCGGGGATCGTCGCCACGCCTTCGCCCAGCGCGAAGATCGCCTCGTTGATCATCGGCATCAGCACGCGGTTGACGATGAAGCCCGGCGCGTCATTGGCGTGGACCACACGCTTGCCCAGCTCTTGCGCGAAGGCTTCGACCGTGGCGACCGTCTCGTCCGAGGTGGCGAGGCCGCGGATCAGCTCGATCAGCCCCATGACCGGCACGGGGTTGAAGAAATGCACGCCGACGAAGCGCCCCGCATCGGGCGCGGCCTGGGCCAGCCGGGTGATCGGGATGGACGAGGTGTTGGTCGCCAGGATCGCGGTGTCGGACAGCCCCTTGCCGACCTCTTCGAAGATCGCGCGCTTGATCGCTTCCCGCTCGGTCGCGGCCTCGATCACCAGTTCGCAGCCTGCCATCGCGGAGAGGCTGCCCACGGGCTCGATCCGTGACAGCAGCGCGTCGGCCTCAGCGCGCGTGGTCTTCTCCTTCGTCACCAGCCGGTCGAGCGCCTTGGCGATTCCCGCCTTGCCCGCCTCGGCCCGTTCGGCGGACACATCGGCCAGCTTGACTAAATAGCCCGCCGCCGCCGACACTTGCGCGATGCTCGCGCCCATCTGCCCGGCGCCGATCACACCTACCGACTTCATCACGATACTCTCCTTATTCTTTGACAGTCGCCCTATCCGTTTCGGAACGTCACCGCCAGCAAAGGGGTTGGTCCAGCATGATTCGCATCGCCGCATTCTCGGTCCTCATCGGCTTCGCGATGCCCGTCACGGCGGCGGAGCCCGACACGCCGGTTCCGTCCAAGCTGAAGCTGTTCCGCGACTGGATCGTGGCCTGCGACAATGGCGGCGGGTGCGAGGCGGCGTCGTTGTCGTCGGAGGACGGCACGTTGCAGGACGCCGGGCTGCTCGTCCAACGCGCGGCCGATGGGACGGTCGCGGTCAAGGTCGCGGACATGACCGGCAAGGCGCAATCCGCCAGGGTTCGGATCGATGGCCGGGCGGTGGCGACCGTCCCCCTGCCGCAGCAAGCGGAGGGATGGCTGCGCGGGGCCCCCGCGACCGCGCTGGTCGCCGCCATGGTCCATGGTCGGCGCGCGGCGATCCTGACCCCTGACGCCAAGCCCGTGTCGCTGGCCGGCGCGTCGGCGGCCTTCCGCTATATGGACGAGCGCCAGAAGCGCGCCGGGACAACCAGCGCGCTGGTGACGAAGGGGGCGGCGCGGTATCGCGGCAAGCCCCCCGTCCTGCCCGTCGTGCGGATCGTGACGCCGCCACCGGGCGCGACCCCGTCCATCCCCAATGCGGCGATCGCCGACATGCGGCGGCGACTGGATTGCCGCAACAGCTTGGGCAGCCCGGTCAGCGCCGAATCCTATCGGCTGGACCGGCGCTCGACACTGGTGCTGATGTCCTGCGGCGCGGGGGCGTATAATTATCTGGTCAAGCCGCTGATCTGGCGCGACGGGCGGCTGGCCCCGGCGCGGTTCGATTTCGCCTTTCCCTTCGCCGAGGAGGCCAAGCCTGGCGGTGCGGTGACATTGGTCAACAGCGAATGGTCGCCGACCGGACGGCTGTCGAGCTGGGGCAAGGGCCGGGGGCTGGGCGATTGCGGCGACCGGCAGTCGTTCGGCTGGGACGGCACGCGCTTCCGGCTGCTGGAGGCGGCGAGCATGACCGAATGTCGCGGCGCGATCGACACGCTGCATGTCTGGCGCACGCGCCCCGTCGCCATGGCGGCGCGATAGGCAAGGGAGAGAGGATCATGCTCGAACATCTGCCCGCTTGGCTAGGCAAGGCGATGAGCGGCTGGCGCGCCGGGGTCGAATCGATCGCGGTGGTCCGGCCCGAACTGGCCCCGCCCGCGGCGCTGTCGCTGAGCAGCCCCGCCTTTGCCGACATGGCCCGCCTGCCCGAACGCTTCACCGCCGATGGGGAAGGGGTATCGCCGCCCTTGATGTGGGGCGATCCGCCGAGCGGGACCGCGATGCTGGCGCTGCTGGTCGAGGATGCCGACGCGCCCACGCCGCAGCCGCTGGTTCATGCGATCCTGTGGAAGCTGCCGCCGCAGGCCGGGGACCTGCCTGAAGGCGCGATCGCGGCGGATGGTGCGGGAACGCCCGAAGGCGGCGATGTCGGGCGCAATTCCTATTTGGGCGAAGGCTGGCTGCCCCCCGATCCGCCGCGCGGGCATGGCGAGCATCGTTACGTGTTTCAGCTCTTCGCGCTGGATAGCCTGGTCGATATCGGCGGCGCGACGCCGGGGCGTGGTGCGCTGGTCGAGGCGATGGCGGGGCATGTGCTGGCCGCCGGGGTGCTGACCGGCACCTATTCGCGGGAAGAGGAAGCGCCGGTGGGCCCGGTCGGCGCGGTGGCTCCTGCCTGATCGTCGGAGGGGCGGCGGTCGGGCATCAGCGGTGATGGACCCGACCGCGCCATGGTGAAGACGCCTTCACCGATCAGGCGATCGGAAAGATCGGCGCGGCGCTGGTGATGGCGAGACCGGCGAAGACGACCGCGCCGACGAAGGAAACGAGGATCTGGCGAGCCTGGAACGAGGTGAACATGGTGAAACTCCCTTGATGGTCCGGTCGTCCAACCATCTGGCGACCGATGCCAACATCTTTGCAGGGAGCGTGCCAGTTCGATAAGTGACGGAAATCAGGCGTTTTCTATTTCGATAGTCGAGAAATTGGGAATTTTCGCCAATGACTCTGCGGATTCTGCGCCATGTCGTGGCGCAAATCAGGCGTCGCCGAAAGCGCGGTCGCGGCCCTCGTTCTTCGCGCGGTAGAGAAGCGCGTCGGCACGGGCGAAAAGCGTTTCCTGGGTATCGTCGGGGTGGAAGGCGGTGATCCCCGCCGAGAAGGTGATCGGCCCCAGCGCTTCCCCCGTCTCGCGCACCCGCAACTGCCGCTCGCGCAGCGTGTCGCGGGCGCGTTCGACCAGTGCGAACGCCTCTTGGTCCGAAAGGCCGGAAATCAGGATGGCGAATTCCTCGCCGCCATGACGGCTGACCAGATGGCCATGGCATTCCTTCGCCAGGATATTGCCGATCGCTAGCAGGACCCGGTCGCCCACCCCATGCCCATGCTCATCGTTGATCCGCTTGAAACGATCGACATCGCACAGGGCGAGGTGGCAGGATGGAGTGCCCTGGAAGCACTGAACGAGCGCTTCGTTGAAGGCCAGCCGGTTGGCCAGCCCGGTCAGCGGGTCGCGCCGCGCCAGCGCCCGCGCCTCGCTCAGCTTTTCCCGCAGCGTCTCGGCCTCGGCCGTCGCTTCCTGCAACCGGGCCTCGGTGGCGTCGATCCGCTTCAGCATTTCGCCGGTCAGCGTGGCGAGCGTGCTCAGCCCGATCGCGTCGCCGCGCTGAAGCTCTTCGGCGTTGCGCGCCAGATCGACGCCGAAGGCGGAGGTATCCGCCTGGATGCCGCGGATGATCGCGGCGAAGGTCTCCACCTGATTCTGGGTCTGTTCGGCCAGCGCGTCGGTCTGCGCCTCGGCGGGGGGGACGATCAACTGCGAGCGGCTGCGGGGTTTGCGCGCCGGCGATGGCGCGGCGGATTGGGACGCGTTCTCCGGACCCCCCAGCCGGGAGATATCGTCGCGGTGCAGCCGGACGCCGCCGTCGATCAATGCCGCCACTGCCCGTGCCAGACTGCCGTCTGGGTCGGTCATGATGGCGTGGACGAACGCATAATGCGCCGGATCGGGGGACAGACGATGATCGTCCAGAAACCGGCCGATTCGCCGATACAGGTCATCGGTCGCGTGCGTCATGTTACGCCCGCCCCGTTCCGCATAATCCACCCCCGGCATCGGACGCCCCCGTCCTCCCTGCTCAGCGACGGGTGTCCAAGTCGCGCACCGCCGCCAGCGTGGTGGCGACATGCTCGGCCGGGTTCATATCGTCATGGACGAACGCGATCTTGCCGTTGCGACCGATGACGTAGCTGGTGCGTGAGGTGATGTCGCGACCCTCGATCTGACGGCCCAGCGCCACGTCATAGCCCTTCACGATCGCCGGACCCGCGCTGGCCACCGGGAACTTGCCCGCGCATTCGGCCTTGGAAAAGGCGGCGAGCTTGTCGACCGGGTCGGCGGACATGCCGATTACGCGCGCACCGGCGGCGCGGAAGGCGTCGATCTTCTCCGCGAAGGCGCGCGCCTCCGCGCTGCATCCGCTGGTGAAGGCGGCGGGGAAGAAATAGAGGACGACCGGGCCATGGCGCAGCTGATCCTTCAGGTTCAGCGTGAAGACCTTGCCCGCCACCGCGCCGCGCGTGGTGAAGTCGGGGGCGGTGGTCCCCGGGCGAAGCGCCGCCGCAGCCGGAACCGCGGCCATTGCCAGAAGAACGCCCAGCAGTACGCGCATCACTCCACCTCTCACATTACCTATGCGTCAAACGTATCGCGTCGCGGGATTGGCGTCCATTGCTGATACATCCAAGCTGGCTTATCCCATGCCCCATGTCCGTACACTCTGCCGATATCGACCTGGCATTGACGCTGGCCGACGCCGCCGGTGCCGCCATCCGGCCTTATTTTCGTCGCGAGATGGGGCTGGAGATCAAGGAGGATCGGTCGCCCGTCACGCTCGCCGACCGGGAGGCGGAGGCCGCCATGCGCCGCATCCTGGAGGCGGAGCGCTCCGGCGACGGGATTCATGGCGAGGAATATGGCGTCAAGGTGGGCGTGACCGGTCGGCAATGGGTGCTCGATCCGATCGACGGGACGCGCAGCTTCACCGTGGGTCGCCCGATCTTCGGCACGCTGATCGCGCTGGTCGACAATGGCTGGCCGGTGCTGGGCATCATCGACCAGCCGATCGCGGGCGAGCGCTGGCTGGGCGTTACGGGCCGCCCGACCCTGTTCAACGGCCAGCCCGCCCGCACCCGCCCCTGTCCCGAACTGGCGGGGGCGACGATCGCGACGACCAGCCCGCATCTGTTCGAGGATGACGACGTGCCGCACTTCATGGCGCTGGTCGGGGCGATCAGCGGCGCCAGTCCGCGCCAGGGGCCGGTCTATGGCGGCGACTGCTATAATTACGGACTGCTGGCGAGCGGGCATATCGACATCGTCTGCGAATCGGGGCTGAAGCTGCACGACTTCGCCGCCCTGGTGCCGGTGGTCGAAGGGGCGGGTGGGCGCATGTGCGACTGGAACGGCGATCCCCTGACCGCCGACAGCGCAGGCCATGTGCTGGCGATCGGCGACCCCGCACGGACCGAGGAGGTGCTGGAGGCGCTGCGCAATGTCCCGCACGGGGATCACCATCACGATCATTGATGCACGATCATTGGGGGATATGTGGTGACAGACATGGTGGAAATGTCCGGATCCGGCGGCTTAGTTTGGTGAACCGCAGGATCGATCCGCGATCAAAGCCCCCTTTACGGTCGTACCGCTCAGCGATGGTGGCGGCGCTGGCGATGCCGCTGGCCTTGCTTGGGGTCGTTGCCGCGCCGTGCCAAGCGATGGAGCCGAAAATTGCGATTGCGAACGAGCCGTTGCAATTTACCGGCTATGTCGTCGATCAGGCTCAGGTACTGAATAGCCAAGAGAAGCAGCGGCTTACTCTACGACTCGGGCTTTTTCAGCGGGAAACCGGTCATCAACTCGCGGTGGTGACGGTGAAAACCCTGCAAGGTGAGGACGTGAAGGACTTCACCATGCGGCTCGCGAACCGATGGGGCGTCGGCCGAAAAGACCTCAACGACGGTATCGTGATCCTTGTGGCGCCGAATGACAGGAAGGCCAGAATTGCCGTTGGCATCGGACTGGAACAGCGATTGCCGGATGCGTTCTGCCAGCAGGTGATGAGCCGGATCATGGTTCCTGCTTTCGCAAAAGCGCGGATCGGGCAAGGCATAGAGCGGGGGGTGTCGGCGCTCATCGAGAGGCTCCAATCGTCAGCCTCCGGCGCCCGTTAGTCCCAGCTATCGGGCGACCGCGTCTATGTGGCCCCGAATGGCGCGTGGCCTCAGAAAATCCCCAAAAACTTCTTCCGCTGCGCCTTGGCCTCTCCGGGATTGCCGCGTCCCTTTTCGTCCTTGGCGGTCGTGCCCCGCCCGACATCGTCACGCTGGTCGCCCTTGGTCGTCCGCTGCGCACTCGCCCGTGCGCCCGACAGGACCGGGCCGCACGCCGCCGCCTTGGCGTCGCCCACATCGACGAACGCCAGCACCCCGGCCAGCGGCGTCGCCACCACCGCCAGCCCCAGCCCGGCCCCGGCGCGGGCGAGCAGGTCGCCGCTGATCGGCTGGATGGCGGGCGAGACGAAATGGCCGGTCAACCCGACCGGCGACTGGCCGGAGAACAGGCTGAACTTCTTGGCGTCGGCGCGGATGGCCAGATCGATCGCCTCGTTGCGGAAGCTGAAGCCGCCGCGCCCGATGATGACGTTCTTCGACGTGTCGATCAGGATCGGGTCCGCCGCCGCGACCCCGCCGCGCACGGTGAAGGCGATCAGCCCGCAATTGATTCGAACCGGCTCCTTCAAGCGCTCCTCGAACATCTTCTGGACGAAGGTGCCCAGGTCCAGCTCGGCCAATTGCACGTTGCGGGTCCATAGCGACCCGGCGGGCAGGACGAAGGCCATGCGGCCATTCGCACTGGCCAGCGAATCATGGATGGTGTCGCCGCGCCCTTCCAGTTGAACGCGACCCTTGACCGTGCCGGTCGTCCCCGCCTCCGCCACGCCCCATCCGGCAAGCAGGCGGCCGAGCGGCGTCGGCGACAGGCGGATGTCATAGGTGATCCGGCTGGGTCGGGGCCGCGTATCGAAGATCAGGTCCGACGCCACATCGCCCCGCGCCATGGCGAAGCGCAGCGGCGAGAGGGTCAGCTTGCCACGTTCCAGCTCCAGCGTCAGGTCGACATTGGAGATCGGCACCCGGCGCGACCGCACCGTGCGGATCGTCCATTTCAGATCGGCATCGAATCGCTGCATCGTCGCGATCGGCAGCGCGGCATCGGGCAGCAGCATCTGCGGCCCCACCCCGGTCGCGGCGGCGGCGGCCTGCGCGCCCTTGCTCGCGACGATGTCGGGATTGTAACCGATGAAGGGCGCGGCATCGATGATGTCGAGCTTGGTGGTCGCCAGTTCCGAATCGAGATGCAGCCGCTCGCCATTGGTGACGGTCAGCTTGCCCGCCACATCGCTGTCCCCGAAATGGCCGGTCATCCGGGTGAAGCGATAGACCTCGCCGTCCTTCACCAGTTGCGCGCGCAGGTCATAGGTACGGGTGCGCGGGATGACGACGCCGATCACGTCGAGCAGCGTCGACAGGTCCTTGCCCCGCGCGCGCGTCTTCAGCGGGACATTCTCGATCGCGGCGATCGAGGGCAGGGTGCCCGACACGTCCACCACATTGCCCGCCGCGCGCATCCGGGCGATCAGCTCATTCCTGCCGCGATTGGCGGTGGCGTCGGGTGACAGAAGCCGGGCGGTCAGGGTGAAGGGCGTGGCGCGGATCACGCCCTTGCCGCGAACCCCCACCGCCTTGCCGATCCGCGCATCCTGCGACCGGATGTCGTCCAGCGCGAGGTCCGCCGTCACCCGCATCCGGGGATCGCGATAGCGGACCGTGGTCCCGGTCACATCGGCCGTGTCGATTCGCGGAAACTCCAGCGGCTTGCCGCCCTTCTTCTCGCTGAATGTCCATGTGTTGGTCCGGTGGTCCGGCGTCCATTCCAGGTCGACCGCGCCGTTCGTGAGTTCCAGCCACGTGAAGCGCCGCTTTCCGAACAGCAGCGACAGCGGCGCGATCCGCGAATCGATCCGGTCGGCGGTGAACAGGTTCGGGCGGCTGGCCCAGCCGGGATTGGAGATGGCGATCTTCTCGGCGACGAACTTGATCCGCCACGGCGCGAAATAGAGCTGGAAGTCGCCGCCGACGCGGACCGTCCGGTGGGTCATCTTTCCGACGATCGACTCGAAGGGATGGCGCAGGAACCGCCCCTTGGTGACGAACAGCACCAGCCAGATCGCGGCGATGACGGTGATGAAGCCGATCAGGACGCGCAACGCCCATCGCCGCCAGCGGCTGCGGGCGGCGGTCGGGCTGGCGGGGGTGTCGGCCGCAGGCGCCTGATCCATGACAGCCCCAATCGCGCAAGCGGAGTGCTGGTTCCCTTGACGCTCTCCGCCGCTCATCGGTTGCAATCCCGCGCCACTTCGTCTAAGCGGCCCGCTTCCCGAGCGAGGTGTCACGAACGGCCCGGCCATCAGGGCTGCCGCGGCCGTTTCTGCCTTGCTCAAAGCGAAAGGAAAAAAATGCCCAAGCTCAAGACCAAGAGCGGCGTCAAGAAGCGCTTCAAGCTCACCGCGACCGGCAAGCTCAAGCACGGCGTCGCCGGCAAGCGCCACCGCCTGATCAGCCATAACGGCAAGTATATC
>Ga0308171_1002124_pt1 | contig 22236 bp, 20 predicted proteins | sample PhyGR1_FD_202135 | JGI IMG/M metagenome (GOLD analysis project Ga0308171, IMG submission 202135) | Phyllosphere microbial communities from UC Gill Tract Community Farm, Albany, California, United States - DLSLSG.R1 | ecosystem: Host-associated > Plants > Phyllosphere > Unclassified | place: USA... | reverse complement strand
AAGGAACTGGCCTCGGCCGCCTTCAACGCCCGCGTCATCCCCAGCGTGGCCTACACCGACCCCGAAGTGGCATGGGTCGGCCTGACCGAGGACCAGGCCAAGGCGCAGGGCATCAAGGTGAAGAAGGGCCTGTTCCCCTGGACGGCCTCCGGCCGCGCCATCGCCAACGGCCGCGACGAAGGCGTGACCAAGCTGCTGTTCGACGATTCGCCCGAGGCCCATGGCCACGGCAAGATCCTGGGCGGCGGCATCGTGGGCACCCATGCCGGCGACATGATCGGCGAGATCGCCCTGGCCATCGAGATGGGCGCCGACGCGGTGGACATCGGCAAGACCATCCATCCGCACCCCACGCTGGGCGAAAGCATCGGCATGGCGGCGGAGATCGCGCACGGCTCCTGCACGGACGTGCCGCCTCAGAAAAAGTGAGCTGAGCCCAGGGCTGCGCGCAACGCAGCCAAGCCAGCCAGCCAGGCCGCGCAGAGCCCCCGGGACTGCGCGGCCTTTTTCATGTGGCTTGCTGGCCATACAGTCGGCTTCCTGCATGCCAAAACTTGCGTAAAGGCATTTTTCTATACAAACTGAACCCACATCGGGCCACGATTTGTATAAAAATCTACCGTAATGAAACCGCACTGCGTTGTCCAGATCCACCGGCAAGGCGCGTGGCATGACGTCGCCACGGTGTCGCTTTGGGGCGATGCATCCGCTGGCTGGCGCAGCAAAACCTATTCGGGCTACGAAGCCGACTGGTCGGTCACCCATTTCGGCCAGCAGGACGCCCATGCGCTCAGTTGCCGGTGGCCGGTGGGTCTCGACCCGCTGGAGCTGGACCATTGGCCGGTGTTCCTGATCGACATGCTGCCGCAGGGCTTCGGCCACCTGGAACTGTTGCGGCACCTCGGCCTGTTGCCCACCGCCGAGCATGCGGCCGACTGGCCGCTGCTGCTGGCCGGCGCCGGCAATCCCATCGGCCATCTGCGGGTGAAGGAAGCAGCCCTCGCGCTGGAGGCGGCGGCTGGCGGCGCACCCGGGCCGTTGATGGGATTTTCCGACGCCGACGTATCGGAGCGGGTCGACGCGTTCAGCGAACACCTGGCCTCGCACGGCCTCTTCGTGGCGGGCTCCTCCGGCGTGCAGGGCGAATGGCCCAAACTGCTGCTCACGCGTGGCCGGGACGGGCTCCTGTACCTCGACCACACCCTTCCCGACGCGCAGGCCCAGGTCCACTACATCGTGAAGTTCAGCCGGGGCAGCGACGAGCGGCTCGCGCAGATCCTGCGGCACGAACCCGTTTACATGGCGCTCGCCCAGCGGCTCGGGCTGCGCGTGCGCGCACCCTTGCAATGGCAGCCACGCGGCACGGGCGGCGTGCTGTTCATTCCGCGTTTCGATCGCCGCGTGCAGGCAGGCGGCGGCGTCACCCGACTCGCGCAGGAAAGCATCGCCTCGCTGACCGGCTACAGCGGCTTCGAGGGCGTGCCATCGCACGACGAGGTGTGCCGCCAGCTCATCGCACACTGCAGCGACCCGCAGGCCGAGGTGCTGGAGTACCTGCGCCGTGACGTCGCCAACCTCGCGTTGGGCAACAAGGACAACCATGCCCGCAATACGGCGGTGCAACGCGACTGGAACGGCCGTGTCGCCCTGACCCCGCTGTTCGACTTCGCCCCCATGTACCTGCACCCCGACGGCATTGCGCGCCGCATCCGCTGGCAGGGCAACGACAACGGCCAGCCCGACTGGCGCCGCGTGCTGGATACGCTGTGCGAGCAGGCGGGGCCGGCGCTGGACAGGGCAGGGCTGCAGCGCGGCCTGCAGACCATGGCCCCCGCGCTGGCGCACGTGGCCGAGGAGGGCGTGCACCTGGGCCTGGAACCCGACGTGCATGCCTACCTGCAGCGCGGCCTGTTCGCCATGGCCGAGCGCATGGCCATGCTGAGCGAGTAAAAAACCCAGCGAGATTTCCGCCATGGACAAGCGCTACAAGCCCCTTTCCCCGCCCGAGCAGCTCGCGCTTCGGCGCCAGGCCATCGAAGAGGTGCTGGCCCACCCCGAATGGACGCTGGCCGAAGCCGTGCGCCACCTGAAGGCCGGCCTGCGCCTGACCAGCGCCGAGCTGGCTCGCGTGGCGGGGGTCTCGCACAAGACGCTGCTCGACATCGAGCAAGGCCGCAGCCCTGGCACCGTGCAGACGCTCAACCGCATCCTCGGCGTGGTGGGCCTGCAGTTGGGCGTGGTGCGCGGCCGTTAGCCTGCCGCCTTCACCGCGGGCGGGCGGGCCATCCACGCTGCCATCGCGTCATATCATCGACGGCCCCTCGCCCTGCACAGGCCCACGCGGCGGCGCCGCCGTCGGGCCAGAACCCCCAAGGAGACATGACGCATGCGATTGAAATTCTGCACGGCAGCGGTGCTGCTGACCCTGGCCGGCACCGCCTCGGCCGCCTGGCCCGACAAGCCCATCACGCTCGTCGTGCCGTTCCCGCCAGGGCAGGCCACGGACATCTTCGCGCGGGCGCTGGCCGAAAAGCTCGGTGCGCGCCTGGGCCAGCCGCTGGTGGTGGACAACAAGGCCGGCGCCGGCAGCAACATCGGCACCGAGCAGGTGGTGCGCTCCAAGCCGGACGGCTACACGCTGGTCATGGCCGGTAGCGCCATGGCGGTGAACCAGACGCTCTACCGCAAGGTGAACTTCGATCCGCGCAAGGACCTGCAGGGCATCAGCCTCGTCGCCAAGGTCCCGCTGGTCTTTCTGGCCAACCCGGGCTCCGGCATCCGAAGCATGTCGGACCTCGTGACGCAGGCGCGGGCCGAGCCCGGCAAGCTGAGCTACGCGAGCGCCGGCATCGGCGGCACGCAGCACCTGAGCGGCGAGATGGTCAAGGCGCGCGCCCGCATCCAGATGGAACACATTCCCTACAAGGGCAGCGGTCCGGCCCAGGCCGATTTCATCGGCGGCCAGGTTCCGCTGATGGTGGACTCCGTCACGGCTGGCCTGGCCAACATCCAGGCGGGCAAGGCCGTCGCGCTCGCCGTGACCTCGGCCACGCGCTCCAGCCAGTTGCCGCAGGTGCCGACGATCGCGGAAAGCGGCCTGCCGGAATTCAAGGGTTTCGAAGCCGTGGGCTGGCTCGGCCTCATGGCGCCCAAAGGTACGCCGCGGGCGGTGGTGGAGCGCCTGAACCACGAGGTGGTGGAAATTCTCAACGGACCGGACATGCAGAAATTCATCCGCGACCGCGGATCCGAGCCTGCGCCCACCACGCCGGAAGCCATGGACCAGTTCGTCGCCAGCGAGATCGTCGAATGGGGCAAGGCCGTGAAGCAGTCCGGCGCGTCGGTGGATTGAGAGGGCCTGACAGCCATGCAACCCTTGCTCGATGCCATCGCCGGCATGCCCCGGCTGGCGGACGCCCAGCGCATCTTCCATGGCCGGGGCGGGCTCCACCCCGGCTGCGAGCATTGGTCGCTGGACGTCTATCCCCCCGCCGTGGTGCTGACCAGCTTCCAGCCGATGGACCCGCAAGCCCTGGCGGACGTGGGCGCGGCCCTGGAAGCACGCTGGAAGCAGCTGGCGCCGGGCGAGCCGCTGTGCTGGGTGTTCCAGTGCAGGCACCCAGGCCATGCCGAAACCCGGCTGATGGCCGGCGAGCTCCCCGAGCCGCACTTGGTGACCGAGCGCGGCGCGCGCTACCGCGTGCATGTGCTGCGCGGCCAGAACCACGGCCTCTTCCTCGACATGGCCGAGGGCCGGCAGTGGGTGCGCGAGCACGTCGCCGCCCGCAGCGGCGAGCGCCACGGGCTGAAGGTGCTCAACCTGTTCGCCTATACCTGCGCCTTCTCGGTAGTGGCGCTGCAGGCAGGCGCACGGCACGTGGTGAACGTGGACATGAGCCACGCCGCCATCGCCACCGGCCAGCAGAACCACCAGCTCAACGGCCTGGCCGCGGGCGCCAGCTTTCTGGCGCACGATCTGTTCTCGTCGTGGGGCAAGGTCACGCGGGGCGGGCCCTACGGCCTGGTGATCGTGGACCCGCCCAGCTACCAGAAGGGCAGCTTCGTCGCCACGAAGGACTACGCCCGGCTCATGCGCCGGCTGCCCGACCTGCTGGCCCCGGGTGGCCACGCCCTGGTGTGCCTGAACGCACCGGAGCTGACCACCGCCTTCCTGCGCGAGCAGATGCAGGCATTGGCGCCCGAGCTGGCCTTCGTCGGCCGGTTGGCCAACCCCGCCGTGTTCGCCGACGTGGACCCGGAGCGGGCGCTGAAGGTGCTGGTCTACCGCGCACCCGAGCTGCAGGCCGGCGTCGCGGGCTGACAGACGCTGACAGACGCGGCGGCCGGCACGAGGCACCATCTGTGCTTTCCACAGCCACGAAGGAATCCGCCATGTCCCTGGTTTCGTCCACCTCGCCGCGCCTGCGCCGTGCCGCCGCCTTGCTGGCGGTGGCTGGCAGCGTGCTGGCCGCGCCGGCCCTTGCCCAGAAATCGTCCGAGTCCTCCGCCGTGCCGGCCGCCAAGCGCCATGGGGCGCTGGAGTACAGCTGCGGCGGCATCGGCATCGACGAATCCACCGCCATGCGGGCAGCGATGAAGGACCACCCCCTGTCGCTGCTGTTCGCGGCGTCCGGCGGCGCCTACGAGGCGGACGTGCAGGTCTCGATACAGCCCGAAGGCGCCAACGCCGGCCAGCCCATGCGCTTTACCGCCAACGGTCCGATCTGCCTGGTGAACCTGCCCGCGGGCAAGTACGCGGTCGAAGCCAGCGCGGCCGGCCAGACCAAGCGCCAGTCGGTGACGGTGGGCATGGGCGCCAAGAGCCTCGACTTCCGCTTCTGATTTTTGGCGGGGAGGGAGCCAGCGCGGTTCAGCCGGCCTCCATCAGCCGCCGCACGATGGTGTCCCACTCCAGCGGTTCGACCGGCGTGATCGACAGCCGATTGCCCCGCTGCAGCACCCGCATGTCGCGCAATTCCGGACAGGCCTTCAGCTCGGCCAGGCCGACCAGCCGCGTCTTGCGCACGGCCTGCACGTCCAGCAGCAGCCAGCGCGGCTGATCGGGACGGGACTTGGGGTCGTGGTACGGCGAGGCCGGGTCGAACTGCGTCGGATCGGGCCGCACGCCGGAGGCGACCCGCGCCAGGCCGGCAATGCCGGGCTGAGCGCAACTGGAGTGGTAGAACAGTACGCCATCGCCCACCCGCATGCCGTCACGCATGAAGTTGCGGGCCTGGTAGTTGCGCACGCCCGTCCAGGCGACGGTGCGGTTCGGCGCCGCCAGGGCATCGTCGATGGAACACTCATCGGGTTCGGATTTCATGAGCCAGAGACGGGCAGCCGCATCGGCATGGCCTGGGGCGGGCGAGGGGGCGTGTGCAAGCATGTCGACATTGTGGCGATGCCGGCCCGCGCGCGTCACTGGCTCTGTGCAGACAGCCAGTGCAGCGCGGAATGTTTCTTGGGAGGGCGGTTGCGTCGGCGTGCGTCGCGACCCGGCCTCAGGCCAGCGCCGTATCCAGCAACATCATGAGTACGAACCCCAGCATCAGCCCGCCCGTAGCGAAGGCCTCGTGCCCTTTGCGATGCGACTCGGGAATGATCTCGTGGCTGATGACATAGAGCATCGCGCCCGCTGCCGCTGCCAAGCCCCACGGCAAGGCTGCGGTCGACACGCTCACCAGGACGGCTCCGGCCACCGCTGCGACCGGCTCGATCAGGCCCGAGAGCACGCCCAGGCCCGCGGAGGTTCCGCGGCCGTAGCCCACCGTGCGCAGCGCCAGCGCCACCACCATGCCTTCGGGCACGTCCTGGATGGAGATGCCGGTAGTGAGCGCCAGGGCGGACACCGCATTCGTGCCGCCGTAAGCCACGCCGATCGCAAGGCCCTCGGGCAGGTTATGCAGCGCGATGGCTAACACGAACAGCCAGGCACGCTTGACGGCGCGTGCGTCGGGGCCTTCCAGGCCCTTCACAAAATGCTCATGGGGCACGACTCGGTCGATCACCATCAGCAGCAGGGCTCCCAGCAGAATGCCCGATCCGACGATGCCACCGGCTCCCCAACCGCCCGCTCCGCTGGCCTTCGCGGCGGTCAGGCCAGGGATGATGAGCGAAAACGAGCAGGCTGCCAGCATCACACCCGCTCCAAACCCCAACATGGCATCGTGGGCGCGCTGTGAGAACCGTTGCGACAGCAGCACCGGCAACGTCCCCAGCGCAGTCGCCAGAGCCGCCAAGCTGCCACCCATCAGCGCACCACGGATTCGCGGGTCACCCGCAGCAAGCGCTGCGGCCGCCTCGCTCAGCATCAGCCCGGCACCGAACACCATGATGGCTCCACCCAGCCAGCGCCGGCCCCTCATCACAAAGCTGCGCGCCGGCCTGCCGAGGAACGAGCCCAAGTTGCCTGGATGCATGACTGACTTTCGTTTGGGGGAACACCACCGCCAATGCGGCCGGCTGTTTGCGCAGGGGTGCGCACGCAGCCGGCCAGCCGCTCTGCCGAACGCCGGTCAGGCCAGCGCGCTGCTCAGCACCAGGCTGCCGTTGACACCGGCAGGGTAGAAGCCGCCGCTACGCACAGCGCCGCTGTTCAGATAAACGATATTCAGCACGTCACCGGGCGATCGGCTGTAGGCGATGCCGTTCTCGTCCAGCGGCACGATGTTGGACACATCGTTGGTCGGGCTGATGCCCTGGTCCACATCCTGGGCGTTGTCCAGGCTGTCGCGGGCGTTCGAGATCGCGTCGGCCGCCGTCCGCAAGGCCGGCGCCTGCACGCCCTTGGAATAAAGCACCGTTCGCACCAGGCCCGCGTGGTATGCCTCGGCAGCCAGAATGCCGGCCGCGGCCTCCAGGTAGGTCTTGTTCTGCACCAGTGGGGAAGCGCCCTTGTAGGCCGTCACCCCCACGTCCTCGAAGAGGTAGGCCGCCAGCAGAAAGTTCTCGTCGTTTGCGTAGGGGTCGAACGACTGCCCGGGGCCGATCAGCCCAGCCGCCCGGGCCGCCGTGGAGAACGCACCGGTCGGCGATGCACTGATGTCGATGGCCGGGTGGGCCACGGCGGCCGTGCCCAGCGCCTTGCGCAGAAACGCAACGTGCGCCAACTCGTCGCCTGCGATCTCCTTCGCATACTGGCGCACCACCGGGTCGGTAAAATTCACGGCGCGACCACCGGTCACCGCTCCCTGCTGACCGGTGCCTGTCTGCTGATTCGCGCCCAGCCCTGCGCCCGTGGCGGCAAAAAGATAGAACTGCGCTTCCAGATACTCGAGATTCAGCGCGAAGTTCAGGATATCTTCGTCCGACGGGCCGCCAGCCTGCGCCGTCGCGTTGTCTCCCCCGCCGCAGGCGGCCACCAGAGCTCCACCAGCGACACCGGCAGCAAAGCCGCTGGTTCTGCGCATGAAGTTGCGTCGCTCCGCGCGTCGCGCCATCACATCTTCTGCCTGGGGACGGGTCAAAAAGTTTCCGAGCATGGTTGATTCCTTCGTGTGGCGCCGACGCACGCATTCATTGCACGCAGGCCGCCAAAGTGCCGACATGGCCCTTGCGGGACGGGATCGATTGACAGCGCAACCCCTCACTGCCGGCCGTGCGGGAAGAGCCCTCAACCTGACCGTCTTACGCTCTCGGATCGTTAACGGATTCCCACATGGGCGTAACTCAATGTTGTTTTTTTCGTGACCTGGCCCTGCGATGGCTGCTGCCTGCGCCATGCAGCCCTTCCAATCCGCAGCGCACGCTTTTCGCTCGATGCGTGAAGCGCTTCGCTAGTGCCCAGCTCGGCTACCCGTGCCACCCCAGCGCCATGCACCCGGCTCGGGCAGGGCCAGCGGGTTGTCCGCCGGCTCCACCAGCGGCGCCAGCAGCGCCTGCAGGTCGGCTTCGCTGAACTTGATGGCATCGGCCGCGTCGCTGCCCAGCACCCCGTCGGCCAGGGCCTGCTTGCGGGCCTGCAGCTCCAGCAGGCGTTCCTCGATGCTGCCCTCCACGACCACGCGGTAGACGAACACCGGCTGGTCCTGGCCGATGCGGTGCGCGCGGGCCGTGGCCTGCGCCTCCACGGCCGGGTTCCACCAGGGGTCGACGTGGATCACGGTGTCGGCGGCCGTCAGGTTCAGCCCCGTGCCGCCAGCTTTCAGGCTGATCAGCAGCACCGGGGCGCTGCCTTCGCCCTGCGACTGGAACCGCTGTACCACCCTGGCACGCTGACCCGGCGGTGTCTGGCCGGTGAGCACCAGGAAGGGCAGCGCCAGTTCGGACAGTTGCCCGGCGACCAGCTCCAGCATGGCGGTGAACTGCGAGAAGACCAGCACGCGGCGCCCCTCGGCCACCAGGGCGGGCAGCGTGTCCGCCAGCCACTCCAGCTTGGCGTGCTCCATGCCGGCCGGCAGCTTCGCCCCCCGCACCAGGCGCGGGTCGCAGCACACCTGGCGCAGCTTGAGCAGCGCATCCAGCACGGCGATCTGCGCGCCCGCCCAGCCCTGGCGGTCGAGGGCGCGGCGCACCTGCTGGTCGGCGGCCGTGCGCACGGCCTCGTACAGGTCGCGCTGGTGGCCCTGGAGCCGCACGCGCTGCAGGATGTCGGTGCGGGGCGGCAGCTCGGCCGCCACATCCGGCTTGCGGCGGCGCAGGATGAAAGGGCGCACGCGCTGGGCCAGCAGCTGGGCCCGCAGCGTCTCGCCGTTCTCCTCGATGGGCTTGCGCCAGCGCTGGGCGAACTGCCGCGCATCGCCCAGAAAGCCCGGCATCAGGAAGTCGAACTGCGCCCACAGCTCGCCCAGGTGATTTTCCAGCGGTGTGCCGGTCAGGCACAGGCGGTGGCTGGCGTGCAGGGTGCGCAGCGCCCGGGCACCGCGGCTGGCAGCGTTCTTCACCATCTGCGCCTCGTCCAGGATCAGCAGGTGGAAGCGCTGCGCGGCCAGACGGTCGGCATCACGCCACAGCAGCGGGTAGGTGGTCAGCACCAGGTCGTGCCCCGCGATGGCGGCATGGCCGTGCGCCCGGTCGGGCCCGTGCAGCACCAGCACGCGCAGCCCGGGGGCCATGCGGGCCGCTTCGGCCTGCCAGTTGAAAAGCAGCGAGGTCGGCATGACGACCAGGGCCGGGGCGGTCATCCTGCCGGCTTCCTTTTCGGTCAGCACGTGGGCCAGGGCCTGGGCCGTCTTGCCCAAACCCATGTCGTCCGCCAGGATGCCCGCCAGCTGCTGCGCCCGCAGGTACTGCAGCCAGCCCAGCCCCGCCAGCTGATAGGGCCGCAAGCGGATGGCCAGGCCCTGGGGCGCCGGCACCGGCTGCGGCGTGCCGGCCGCCTTCAGGCGCTCGGCCAGCAACGCCAGCCCGGCATCGCCCTGCAGCTGCCAGCCCTGGGCGCTGCCCTGCAGGGCCGCCCGGAGCGCATCCAGGCGACGGGCCTCCCACGCGCCCAGGCGCAGCGGCTCGCCCTCCTGGCGTTCGCGGCGGCGGGGATCGGTCAGCAGGTCGATCAGTGCGGAGACGATGGCCTTGAGCGGCGCGGCGGGCGCATCGATGCGGCGGCCGCCCGGCGCACGCAGCCGGACGGTGGCGTCGTCCGCGATCAGGGCCACCTCCGACGCCTTGAGCCACCGGGGGTCGCGCTGGATCAGGTCGGCCAGCAGCGGCGCCAGGTCCACGGTCTGGCCGTCGATCTCCACCCCCAGCGTCAGCAGCCAAGCGCCTTCGCGGGCGGGCAGATGCAGGTGCTGCACCGGCCGCTCGCGCGCGGCCAGCGGGCCGTCGACCTCGCGGCCCAGCGGCTCGCCGGTGTCCGGCGCGATCAGCAGCTTCCACCGTTCGACCGGCACGCTTTCGTGGGCGAAGCCGGGCTGGATCACCACGCTCCAGCCGTCGGCGCGCAAACCGGGCACCTGGTCGGCCCAGAAGTCGCCGAAGTGCGCTTCCTGTGGCAGTGTCCAGACCGGGCCCAAGGTATCGCCCAGGGCACGGTGGCGCCACTGCAGCCTGGCGGGGTCCACCGGCACGAGCCCGCTGTCCCACACCCGGTCCATCGCGTCGGCCTCGGCGCCAGGGTCGCGGCGCAGCCGCACCACCGGGCCGCCGGTGTCGAACAGCTCCGCCTCGGCGGGCGCCCGGCCGCCCAGCACGCTGGTGGGCGCCAGCGTGCGCCATTCGTGGCCCTGGGCGGATCGGTAGGTCCATTCGATGCGGGCCAGCGTGACACTGCCGCCGCGGGGCCCCAGACGCCCCTGCGGCTGCAGGCCCAGCAGGCCGTCGCCACGGCCCAGAGTCATCAGCGTCATGCGGGGGCGGAAGATGCCGGTCAGCGCGGGAGTGTCGTCGGCATCGTCGGTCATGGGCCGCCCATTGTGCCCAAGCGGGCTTGCCCAAGCGCCCGGAGCACGGTCTTGCTATGGTTTTTGAGGTGCTGGCCCAGGCGCGGCGGGCGCCGGGGGCCGAAAAGGCGTCAGTCCGGCGCCTGGGCGCCGCCGGGTGCGGGCAGCGGCAGCCCGGCCTGCCGCACGACCTCGATGCAGTCGCGCACATGCTGTTCGCCCAGAAAGCGCAGCGTGGCATAGCCCAGCGCCGCCGACACCGCCTGGCCGGCCAGCGGAACGAACTTGGCCGCCTGCCTAGCGGTCAGCCGCACGCCGATCAGGCGCGTGGCGCGCATGACCAGCTCGCGCGTCACCAGCTTGCCGATCAGCACCGAGCCGACCATCGAGACGGCCTTTTGCACCTGCTCGCGCTTGTGTGGCGTCAGGCGGTCGATCTGCGCGGGCGTCAGCCCGAATTGCTCGTTGATCTGCGGAATGAGGCGCGAGAGCAGGGCGGCGTCCACCGCCCAATCCAGGCCGGGCAGCGGCACCGTGCCGGCCGCCGCCGCCAGCAGGGCGCGGCGGTGCAGCAGGCTGCGGCTGCGCTCGATCGCGGCCTGCAGGTGGGCATCGCCCCCTGCCAGCTCGTGCGCCGTCGGAACCTTCTTGCGCAAAGCCATGGCACGCCGCCCGTTCGTGCGTCAGGCCTTGCGGCGGATCATGCCGTAGAGGACGAGCAGCACGATGGCGCCCACGATGGAAGCGATCCAGCCGGCGGCTTCACCCTGCGCGTACCAGCCCATCGCCACGCCCACGTAGGTGGCGAGAAAAGCGCCGGCCACACCCAACAGCATGGTCATGATCCAGCCGAGCTTGTCGTCGCCGGGCTTGATGGCGCGAGCCAGCAGGCCGACGATGAGGCCGATGAAGAGGGTGCCGAGGAGAGACATCATGATGAGGATCGCTTTCGCGTCTGGAAGGGGTTGAACAAGGGTGGCGGCAGGCCCGGAAGGCGGCCTGTCCGTTGCCCCCGGATTGTTGGCGGGCCGGGGCCGTCGCCGTGCAGGACGACACCGCGCCTGCGTGACTTTCTGGGAGGACCGGGGCCACGGGCCGAAGTCCCCGTGGCCGGACGAGTCTAGAAGCCCAGGCATTCGGCGCTGCGCGGCGGAACGTCAACAATCCCGCATGGCTGGCGGCCATCGTTCACGGCCGGTTCAGCGAAGGCCCAGATGGAACGCCCCGGCGCGTCCGAGGGACGGGCCGGGGCGATGAACCGCAAAAGGGAGGGGGGCGAGCCTGCAGCGGCAGCAGCAGGCGGGGGACGCGTCAGCGAGGCGCTGGCGCGTTGGCGATGGCTTCGATGGGATCGTCTTCGGCGGCCACGCGGCGGGCGCCGTTGAAGCGGCGCTGCCAGTAGGAGCCGCTCATGTCTTCCACGCGCACGGTGGCGCCGCTGCGGGGCGCGTGGATGAACTTGCCGTCACCCACATAGATGCCGACATGGCTGAACGCGCGACGCATGGTGTTGAAGAACACCAGGTCACCCGGCTGCAGGTCTTTCTTGTCGATGACCTCGGTGGCCGCGGCCTGTTCGTTGGCGCGGCGGGGCAGCGCCAGGCCCTTGGCCTGCTCGAAGATGGTGCGCACGAAGCCGCTGCAGTCGAAGCCGGTGTCGGCATTGCTGCCGCCGCGCCGGTAAGGCACGCCCAGGAAACCCATGGCGGTGGACACCAGGGTGGTCGTGCGGTCAGCCACGTCGTGACGGACCTCTTGCAGCTGGGTGAGGAGCCCGCGTTCCTGGAGGATGCGGTCGATTTCGTCTGAGCGGGTGCTGCCGGGGGCAGCATGGGCCTGGGCACAAACGAGTAACAAAAAGCAAAGCCAACGGGACATGGGTCGCGAGAGTACCACGGTGCGGGCGATTGTCCTACGCCCGACGGGCGCATTCGCTGCTTATTTCATAGGCAGTCGCGCGCCGATAGTGAAAGGCTTTGGGCTGCAACGCCGCCGAAAAGCGGTGGGCTTGCCCGCATCTCCACCGATCATCGCGGTTCATATGCCGTGCCAGGAGCCCTCCCATGAGTTTGCAACCAAATGCATGTCCCGCTCGCACCGGCCGGGCCGCCGCTGCTATCTTTGCCATAGCAGGAGGTGCCGTGTTCGCGGCCCCCGCGCATGCCGCAGCGCCTGCCGTTGCCCCCGCCTCGGCCCCGAGCGCGCCGCGGGCCGCCGGCACGAAGGTCAGCACTGAAACCGTGGCGACGGGTCTCGAAAACCCCTGTAGCGTCGCCTTCCTGCCAGGCGGGCGATTTCTGGTCACCGAGCGGCCGGGCCGGCTGCGGGTGGTGGAGGCGGGCGGCCGCATCGGCCCGCCGCTGGGCGGACTGCCGCAGATCGCCGCGGGCGGGCAGGGCGGCCTGCTGGACGTGGTGACCGACGCCAATTTCGAGCGCAACCGCCGGGTGCTCTTCTGCTTTTCCGAGCCTGCGGCGGACGGTGGCGGCGCCAACAGCGCGGCGCTGGCCAGCGCCACCCTGGCCGAAGGCGCGACCGCGCTGGGCGACGTGAAGGTCATCTTCAGCCAGCAGCCGAAGGTGCGCAGCACCGCCCACTTCGGCTGCCGCATCGTGCAGGACGGGGAGGGCAACCTGTTCCTCACCCTGGGCGACCGCTTCCAGCGCAAGGACGACGCGCAGACGCTGGACAACCACCACGGCAAGATCGTCCATGTGCGGCCCGAGGGCGGCGCGGCGCCCGGCAACCCGCCGGCTCAGGGGCCCGGGGCTCTGCCCGAGATCTGGAGCTGGGGCCACCGCAACGTGCAGGGCGCGGCCCTGGGCCCGGGCGGCCGTCTCTGGGTGAACGAGCACGGCCCGCAGGGCGGCGACGAGATCAACATCGCCCAGGCCGGGCGCAACTATGGCTGGCCCGTCATCACCTACGGCGAGAACTACGGCGGCGGCAAGATCGGCGAAGGCACGGCCAAGGCCGGCATGGAGCAGCCGCTGCACTACTGGGTGCCGTCGATCGCACCGTCGGGCATGGCATTCCTTGCCAGCGACCGCTACGGCCCCGAGTGGAAGGGCAGCCTCTTCGTGGGATCGCTGCGCTTCGCACGGCTGCACCGACTGCAGCTGGCCGGCGACGGGCGGGTGACGCGTGACGAATACCTGCTGGATCGGGCCGGCGACCGCATCCGCGACGTGCGCCAGGGGCCGGATGGCTGGCTCTACCTGCTCACCGACAGCCCGCAGGGCAAGCTGCTGCGCCTGAAGCCTTCCGCCCCCTGAACCGGGCGACGGCCGAGACGTCAGCGCCTGCTATATCATTGATAGCTGCTGGCGCTTGCAGCTCAAGCGCCAGCGGCTGATTTCGCCCGCAACCGCCGCACCCCCACACGCCATGCTCCTCGACGCCCTCGAATCCCAACTCGTCCTGGTGGACTACCAGGAACGGCTCATGCCCGCCATGTTCGAAGGCCCGCAGGTGCTGGCCAACGCCCGCCTGCTTGCCCGGGTGGCCCAGGCGCTCGACGTGCCCGTGTGGGGCACCGAGCAGAACCCCTCCCGCCTGGGGCCCAACGACGCCGCGTTGCGCGCAGCCTGCCGCCGAACCCTGGCCAAGATGCAGTTCAGCGCCGCCGAGGAAGGCCTGGGCGAGTGGCTGCGTCCGCCCGCGCGGCCGCAGCAGGGCGGCAACGCCCGCAGCCTGCCGCGCCATCTGCAAAAGCCCGCCCAGCCACAGGGCGGCGCGGACGCGCGCGGCAGCATCGTCATCGCCGGGTGCGAGGCGCACGTCTGCCTGCTGCAGACGGCGCTCGACCTGCTGGAAGACGAGTTCGAGGTCTGGGTGGTGACCGATGCCTGCGGCTCGCGCACCGAGCGCAACCGCGACGCCGCGTTCGACCGCCTGGCCGGCGCCGGCGCCGAGCTGGTGACCACCGAGATGGTGGCCTTCGAGTGGCTGCGCGGCTGCGAACACGAAGCCTTCAAGGACGTGCTGGCGCTCATCAAGTAAGGCGCCGCGCTGCCCCACACGGCAGCGCTTTGTCAGCCTGCCGCAAGCGCATGGTGAATGATGGAGGCCATAACGACCTCCAGGAGACATCCGCCATGGACCACGCCCGAGCCGCCGACGACTTCCACCGCCGCTCCATCGACGAGCGCGACGCCTTCTGGGCCGAACAGGCCCGCCTGATCGACTGGGACCACCCGCCCTCGCAGATCTGCGACCACAGCCACCCGCCTTTCGCGCGCTGGTTCGCGGGCGGCACCACCAACCTCTGCCACAACGCGGTCGACCGGCACCTGGCAACCCGGGGCGGGCAGGCGGCGCTCGTCGCCATCTCCACCGAGACCGGCACCGAGCGCAGCTACAGCTACGCCGAGCTGCACCAGGAAGTGCAGCGCATGGCCGCCGCGTTGCGGTCGCTGGGCGTGGCGCGCGGCGACCGGGTGCTGATCTACATGCCGATGATCGCGGAGGCCGCCTTCGCCATGCTGGCCTGCGTGCGCATCGGCGCGCTGCACTGCGTGGTGTTCGGCGGCTTCGCGGCCGGCTCGCTGGCCTCGCGCATCGACGACGCGGAGCCGGTGGCGGTCATCAGCGCCGACGCCGGCTCCCGCGGCGGCAAGGTCATCCCGTACAAGCCGCTGCTGGACGAGGCCCTGCGGCTGGCGCGCCACCAGCCGCAAGCGGTGCTGCTGGTCGACCGGGGCCTCGCGCCCATGGCACTGGAGCCCGGGCGCGACCATGCCTGGGCCGAGCTGCGGGCGCGGCACGCGGCGGCCTCCGTGCCTTGCGAATGGGTCGATGCCACGCACCCCAGCTACACCCTCTACACCAGCGGCACCACCGGCCGGCCCAAGGGCGTGCAGCGCGACACGGGCGGCTATGCCGTGGCGCTGGCCGCCAGCATGCGGTACCTGTTCGACGCGCGGGCGGGCGAGGTGTTTTTCGCCACCAGCGACATCGGCTGGGTGGTGGGGCACAGCTACATCGTCTACGGCCCGCTGCTGGCCGGCATGACCACCATCTTCTACGAGGGCCTGCCCACGCGGCCCGACGCGGGCGTGTGGTGGGGCATCGTCGAGAAGTACCGGGTCACGCACATGTTCTCGGCGCCCACCGCCGTGCGGGTGCTGAGGAAACACGACGCGGCGCTGCTGGCGCGGCACGACGTGTCGTCGCTCAAGGGCCTGTGGCTGGCGGGCGAGCCGCTGGACGCGCCCACCTCGCAGTGGATCGCCGGCGCCCTGGGCGTGCCCATCATCGACAACTACTGGCAGACCGAAACCGGCTGGCCCATCCTCACCTTGCCCACCGGGGTGGCGCCCCAGGCCCCGCGCCTGGGCAGCCCGGGCCGGGCCGTCTACGGCTACGACGTGAAGCTGATCGACGAGCACACCGGCGAGGAGTTGACCGGCCCCGGCCAGAAGGGCGTGGTGGCCATCGACGGGCCGCTGCCGCCCGGCTGCATGCAGACCGTCTGGCGCGACGACGAGCGCTTCGTGAACACCTACTGGAAGAGCCTGCCCGGCCCCATGCGCTACAGCACCTTCGACTGGGGGATCCGCGACGAGGACGGCTACTACTTCATCCTGGGCCGCACCGACGACGTCATCAACGTGGCCGGGCACCGCCTCGGCACCCGCGAGATCGAGGAAAGCATCGCCGCGCACCCCGGCGTGGCCGAGGTGGCCGTGGTGGGCGTGGCCGACGCGGTGAAGGGGCAGGTCGCCATGGCCTTCGCCGTGCCGCGTGACGCGGCGCTGCTGGGCGATGCCGCCGCCGCCCGCCGGCTGGAGGGCGAGGTCATGCAGCAGGTGGACGGGCAGCTCGGCGCCGTGGCGCGCCCGGCGCGGGTGCTGTTCGTGGGCGTGCTGCCCAAGACCCGCAGCGGCAAGCTGCTGCGCCGCGCCCTCCAGGCGGTGGCGGAGCGGCGCGATCCGGGCGATCTGACCACCATGGAAGACCCGGCCGCGCTGCAGCAGGTGAAGGATCTGATCGGCTGAAAGCCGCAGCGCAATCCCACGTTTGCTATTGAATTGATAGCTACATCCGCTTATTCCATCGGCGGCGATGGCACTTCAGGTGTGGATGTTTGCCGGGCGCCGCGGTGCTTCATGCCAGCGGGCGGCCCAGCCACTCGGCGGGCGCGCGCCACTCTGCCGCCCACGCCGCGAACGCATCGGGCGGCATGGGCCGGGCGATGCAGTAGCCCTGCGCCCAGGCGCAGCCCAGGTCGAGCAGCAACGCGCCTTGCTCCACCGTCTCCACGCCTTCCGCGATGATGCGGTGCCCGAACGAGGCGCCCAGCCCGATCACGCCCTGCACGATGGCCCGGTCGCCCGGGTCGGTGGTCATGTTGTGCACGAAGCTGCGGTCCAGCTTGATGTGGTCCAGCGGCAGCCGCCGCAGGTAGGCCAGCGATGAATAGCCGGTGCCGAAGTCGTCCAGCGACACCGTGAGGCCCCGCCCGCGCAGGCGCTCGAGCTCGGCGGCCACGTGGTCGATGTCGTAGAGCGCCGCGCTCTCGGTGATCTCCAGCTCCAGGCGGTGCGCGGGCACCTCCGGGCGCAGCGCCATGCGGTGCTCCATCCAGTCGGCAAAGCCTTCGTGCTGCAGGTGCTGGGCCGAGACGTTGATGCTCACGGGCAGCGCCAGGCCCTGGCGGCCCAGCTGCGCGATGAGCTGCAGCGCGCTGTCCACCACCCACTCGCCGAACCAGGCCTCCAGCTCGGTGTTCTCGATCAGGTGCAGGAAGGCGCCGGGCGCCAACAGACCGCGCTCGGGGTGCTGCCACCGGGCGAGCGCCTCGGCGCCCACCACCACGCCCCGGCGCATGTCCACCTTGGGCTGCAAATACAGCGCGAACTGCCCCTGCGCCAGCGCCTCGGACAGCTCGGCGGTCTGCGTGCGCCGCACCTGCAGCGCCCGCTCGTGCGCCGTGTCGAACGCGTGGAAGCGGTTGCGGCCAGCCTGCTTGGCCACGTACATGGCCTGGTCGGCGTGGCGCAGCAGCGCGTCGGCGTCCGCCTCGTCGTCGGGATAGAGCGTGTAGCCGATGCTCGCGGTCACCACCACCCGCTCGCCGTCCAGGGGTGATATCGGTTTTTGTGCAGAAACAGAAATCTCTGGAAAAAACACTCTTTAAATCAACTACTTAGGCTTGCTTCCCCACGGTGCGCCAAACTGAAAGTCTTCCAGCGTTTTGCCGCTCGCAAGCGCTTCATTCAACCAGGTGGGGCGTCGCCCGCGCCCACCCCACGTGTTGCCATGGGCGTCCCGATACAGGGCCGTGGTCGTCTCTGAGCTGTCCCCGTCGAAAAGATCGTCCGGTTCCAATCCAAATCGGGCAATGGCCTGCTTTATCAGCGGAATGATCGCCTCCGCTTCAGTGGCCTCGGTCATTGCATCTTCAAGCCGCTTCTTCATCTGAGCAAGTGTCTTTGGCAATGCAAACTCCCATTGATATGCGAGGTGACGCGCCCAGTGCCGCACAACCACGGCGCACGGACGCCATCAGCAGTCCAGGGCCAATATTTACTGGTGCGTGACCAGGTCATCGAGGTGTGGCCTGTTCCCCCCGGGCTTGGGGCCGCTCGCTCCACTCCGACAAGAATTCTGCAACGCCACGGTTGCGTTGAAGTGCCAACTTTGTGGCAGCTGATGTGATTGTTCCAGCACTGAGTAGCTGCCCCATTTCATCTTGCCACCGTACTGCCCGGTGCGCCTGCAGGAGTTCGATCAAGTCTTCGAACTTTGTGGGTACGGCCATAGGCTTCTGCTGGCGTACGTAGAGATCACTGACCGTTGCTGTGCCGTCCACGCCGGGAATGCTTTTCACGCCAAGTATGGCGATGATCCGAGAAAGCAGATCGCCTTCGTTACGCAAGCTTCCAAAGCGCAAGGCACTCATGAACACTTCATCAACACCGCTGCCATAGGTGCCGGAAATCAACAAGCAATCGTCGCTGAAGCGCATCAGAAGCTCCGACGGCGTGTAGCTCGGTGCAAAAATCATGCGCCGGTAGCCTTGATCGTATGCACTCTCTAGAGATGGAAGGAACGGCAGTTCCTGGATGCTTTGTGGCACCTGCCAATCTTTGGCGGGGGTCGAACGATGCCGGGGCATGATGCGTGCGGCCGGACCTGCATGTTCGGTCATGGACAGTGCCGCAGCCACTAGTTCTATCGCGGCGTGGTCACGGACTTCGGAAGAGCCCAAGAGCAGCAGCCCGGCTGTTTGCCCAGTAATCACTCTCTCCATTTGGTTGCGTACCGAAGCGGGGATCGCGTCTGGCGTTGCCACGCTGCGTACCCTTTTCGGGATCGGGCGTTGTCCCCCGAAGGGTTGACGCAACTGGAGTTGGCCATCAGCGTCAACAAGGCCGAGCAATGCGGTTTCGCAGTCGTCGTCCTCTGCATGTGCAGAGGAAACCATAAGCTGGATGTCTTCGAACATCGTCGCTGGTGCAGGTGTTTCAATGAGCACTGCAACCCGGTGCTGAGCTCCTTGAGCAATCAGGCAAGCCATGTGCAGATGCTCTGAGCTGTCGGTCCATGATTGTTGGTCGAGCATGAGCGGTCCTACAACGATCAACGTGCCGCTCGGCACGCGTTGCAGACCGCTAGACCACAAGCCGCCCTCGCCAAGATCAATGCTGCTCTCCCAGTGGTTGCCGGCGCGTTCGGCGTACACAAGGGCACCATCTGTCGCTTCCTCATAGCTTTCAAGCAGAGCGTTGATCGCATCCTGCGAGTCGGTGATGTAAACGCCAGGGGACGAGCCAGTCGGCCAGATCTGTGGTGTCGGCGGCTCCTTCATGGTGCCTGGAGGATGCAAAGCCGCCAACATCGACTGCGGCGAGAAATCTAGATCGAATTTACGCTTGAGCCTGAATACCAGGCGGCCCGTCGACACCTGATCAAGTTCGCAAGCTGCGACACGATCAGGAAATGCTTGCACCTCTGGCCAGTTGCGCAGGCCGGGCAGCGCTGCAATCAAGTCGAGTGACTGGTTGTGACCGATGGAATGTCGAGATTGCTCCAGCAGGCCGCGCACGCGTCCCGCCAGCAGCTTCAACTGCTGAATGTCCATTGTTTTCTCCTGGGCGGATATGCCGGTGCACGCATTGCGGGCCGCCCATGGAAAAACAAGGATAGGGTGAGGTCTGCAGGAATTTCCGTCTTCGTCGTACTCATGCTGAGCGCGTGCGGCAGGTGACGGTCACCAGCATGAACTCTACAGCACAAACGTCCGGCAAGAAAGACAACATTGGTGCCGCGGCAGACGCCATATTCACATATCGAACGTGGGTATCGTCATTGCTGCACATCGAAGTATGTTTGGCTCGTGAAGTTGTCCGCCATTTCAATCCGCAAGCTAAAGTCCACGACCTCCTTTTTCTTCTTTTTGCTTAGGATATGCAGCCTTACGGGTGAGTAATAGCTTGTTGTCGGTGGGATTTCGTATGGCTTCCCATAAATGGTGACCATGGATGCGGGTTCTTTCTGCTGGAGTACAGAAAACTCTCCTTTGCGCACTAACTCCATCAGGGATTTACCCCCATCTGAACAAGCGATCCTCACCTTGGACGAGCCGGTGATTTGGGAACGCTGGTACGAAAGCTTGCCCTCGACGATATCGCTGGCTCTCGCCAGAGCACGGTGGTCATCCGTGGAAATGGCCTCGAAGATATTGATTGGCGTACTTATCCGTAGATATCTGAGTACATTTCTCGCTCGCCTTACATAGTGGGAAAATGCAAGCGTTTCATTCATCTCCTCAATGTGCTTAGGAGTATGAAATTTACCCGTCGACACTTGATTTCCCTCGACCTCCAAAACGAATGCGACGGAGGTGGAGGAGTCAAGGATAGTTTCGAGCAGATTGATGAACGCGTCCAGGTACGGAGGGTTGGCAGCCTCCTTTCCCTGCCACGCTTTCAGGTTGGTGGTCAGGGTCGATATCGAGTGGACCCCATCACCAACGGTTGGTGTGAACACTATTTCTACGTCTAGAAGTCCGCCACACCCGGAGCCTGAGAACCTGATTTGTTTGCGTCCAGCTGATAATTGGCCAGCAATGGTTTCAAAAATCGCGGGTACATTCTGTGGTGCCAGTATCTTTAGTACTGCTGGGCGTGCCGCCGGGATGATCGTTATCGATGATAAGTCGGCGTCCTTATGCAGCACATCAAAGATTTTTGACCCTTCAAACACGACCCCATCGAGTGGCAGCGTGGCTTCACATCCCCCGTCGATGGCAGCATGCAGGCCCTCGCGCCAGGCCGCAGCCGACTCCGGCCCAATCTTGATCGAGAAAGCCACCGTCTCTTTCGCGCCCACCAGAATCGTTGTTTTGCCACCTGAGTATGCCGTTGAAACTGTGAACCTCGGGTCAACAGACTCCAGTTGACTGACCAACGATCTGTGAACGTTGCCAATGGCTTCAGGATAGAAACCTGGCGATCCGTGGCCCATGGTCATCGCCGCCATGCGATAGATGTCCTTTTCATCGGGAAGCCGTTTGCCCTGCTCCATTAGAGCCCTTGCTTCAGCGGATGATTTCCATTTCTTGAGCTTTTCTGCAGGATGAGAGTCGGGGTCTCGGTCGATGATCGTCGAGCAAGTCTGGCATAGCCAGATGATGTTGCCGAAGCCGCTCCGATCCTCGGCCGTCATCGTGGCGAGATAACGAGGTCCACCGGGAGATGCCGCATGTATATGCGCGCCGACCCCAACGTTGGAGAAATCGGCCTTGCCCACAGGCGCGGAGGTTGTTGCACGGCAATCGGGATTCGAACAACGGCCAGCCACTCTTTGGAAAGCCTGATTCTTGGTGGGTTTTGTGAAGTCGTCTCGTGCCATGGGATCGCCGCTACCTTGAATGCAAATTCTGCCTGACTCTTTTTCGCCGACGGGCGGTCAACGCGCAGCAATCAATGGCCGTCCACCGGTTTTTTCTTGCGTGCGGGCTTGGTCGGCGGTTGAAATTGCGCGACCAAAGTGCGCAGGGTGTCTGCCTCAGCTTTGTACTGCGCCACCGCCTGAAGGGCTTGCTGCAGCTCGATACCTTGCGTCTGATCCACCCTGGCTCGTTCATCTAAGGAGGCCCGGATACTGTCCAGTTCCGCCGCCAACCGTGTTTGGGCTGCATTGGCTTCCAAGAGCCTGTTGTGGTGCACTCGCTCGGCCTCTGTGAGCTTGCTCCGCAATTGCTCCGATTGCTTTTCTGCCTGTGCACGTGCGGTACGCTCTCGATCAATCTCGCGAAGAGCGCGATGCTCCGCTTCTGTAGCCCGCTGGGAGGCCTCATCGATGGCCGCACGTCCCTTCTCCAGCTCGGCACTGAAATGCTGCCTGCTCTTGGACTGCTCCAGCTTCAGCTCATCCACCTGCCGCGAAAGGGCCTCACCCCGCGCTGCGCTAGCAGCGTGCGCGCGCCGCTCTTGTTCAAGCTCTGTAGCAAGGGCCTGAGCACGGGTCTCCAGCTCGGTGATTTTGGCTTGTGCGGTCTGTATCTGGGTCTCCAGCACAGCGCTTCGTTGCAGAGCCTCCTGCAGATCTGCCTGGGCGCTCTGGGCCTCTGAACGCGCCTCTACGCGCAGCACTGCCAGCTCCTCGCGCGCTAATTCCGTTGCCTGCGTCCAAAGCACGCTGACTGCCTCGCCTGCTGCCTGCTTTAGCGCGTCGGGCAGGTCTGGGTGATCAATTTCCACCCGCGCTTTGCCACGCAACTCTTCCCAGAACTTGGATAAAGCATCGGCCGGCGCGCTCATGGATCCTTTTCGTACGTGCTGATAGGGGTCTCCTCGTTTTCAGTGCAATAAGTGACGGTACGCAAAGCTAGCACTGGCGCGGGGGTGGTCTGGGTAGACCGTTGATTTCATTGACTTTCCTGTTCGCTTTGTAAACGGGTATGGTG
>Ga0308171_1002123_pt1 | contig 22246 bp, 20 predicted proteins | sample PhyGR1_FD_202135 | JGI IMG/M metagenome (GOLD analysis project Ga0308171, IMG submission 202135) | Phyllosphere microbial communities from UC Gill Tract Community Farm, Albany, California, United States - DLSLSG.R1 | ecosystem: Host-associated > Plants > Phyllosphere > Unclassified | place: USA... | reverse complement strand
CGATTACATCGAGATGTTCTACAACGCAAAACGCCGCCATGGTTTCAACAATCAGCTGTCACCGGTAGAGTTTGAAAAACGTTACGCAATGAGTTTGCAAGGTGTCTAAAGAATCCGGGGCGATTCAAGTTTAGTCCTACTCGGTATGTAGGAAGCGACTGACTAGTTCGTGCGACGTGCGAGTCATTGCAACGCAGAGAGACACGACTATCACCTACTGCAATGACTGACCGAGATCACTTCGACAAAGCGATACTTTTTTCTCGCGGCCTTGGCAGCTTCTTGCTCAGCCAGGAGGGAACTGAGCGTATCAGCCTCATGCACTATTTCGTACATTCTCCCTTCAAACTCATTACCCACTCTGAGCTTCACCCGAAGTCTAGAGATGAAAACTTTTGGAATTATTTGTTTTTCAGACTTTAGCCTCGGTATTGCTGAGATATCCGGAGCAGGATGTTTTCTATATTTATTGACCGCCGACACAACGGGCTCAGACACACCAAACAATGCCAAGCGCATCTCTTTTTCGATTATCTCATTCTTCATTATACTACTCAGCAAACATTAAAAAATAATAGCCCGGACTGTAAATTAGAGGTGTAGTCAACAAAAAGTTTACTCAGCACCTCGAGAAAGCGCAGAGTGATGTTCCTCGGGAGAAAAACAGAGGTCCATCATTCTGATATCCGAGAATGGCTTATTTGCATAATTCAGAAAGTTTGATCATCAACGGCTGATATACGCTGGGATCGACCGATGAAAACACTGCCATACCTTGGACCGGGGCGCCTACTTTCAATTTTCCGACGGTAAGCACCTCATCCACAGTATCCAGTTTGTATTCTTGGCCTTCAGCTCCGTAAGCTTTCAAACAGTAGCCAGCCAAATCAAGTCCGCGTCCCTTGAGATTCCCCAAGAAAATTTCAAAACTCTGTGTATAGGCACCTTTCTCGCCGACAGACATAGTGCCGGAAGCTTTTTGTGTCGAGACTACTATTACGTGATCCAGACCTTTTGCATGTGCGCTAAGCGTAATGCAGCTCAGAGTGATTGAGGCAATGACACTTGAAATTTTCATAGTAAGTCCGCTGGCCGTGTTAAACCTCAATACTAAACAATTGAGCTTAAAGCCATGCGTGAATTACGCGCAATCCACCTACTTTTCAGATCGCTAAGCTGTCGTTACTTAAAAGTGCGTACGGCTGATAAATCAGCCGAGCTATTTCGATAGCGGCACCTTTCGAAGGCGCGAAGGAAATTCACATCACACTAATTAATCACACTGAATAATTTTGAAACCTTCCTGCGAGGCGTAGCAACCGCCTTCAGCCTAATGAAGGCGGCCTTGTGAGCGCTATAAAGTCATTAGCGAAGCGCGCCATGTCGGACTCACTATGAATAACTCTGAATTGCGCTGAATAGCTGTATCAGAACCATTCGGTTGGATGGCACTTTAATGGTTCTCTGATACCAACATCAGCGTCTGTCACCCCTCACCGTCCTCGACATGGAAGCGACAAGCATGCGCCATCACCAGCAAAAAAACTGCACTTGCGGCTTATCGCGCGTTGATGAAGACCGGGTTGAGCTGACACCTTATTTCGGTTGTCCCTGCCGCTACTGCATCAAGAAAGCCAGCACTGCGCGCTGCGAGTCCCAATCGATGAGTGAAGAAAACCTCATCAATACCCTAGAGTACATACGCAACGATGCACGCATCACCCAAGCCTCAATCGTTGGCGGCGACCCGCTGGTAAAACCAAAACAGCTGTTCGCGTTGCTGGAAAACCTGGCGAGCATCCCCCATCTCAATAACATTCGTATCGCAACCCGGCACGCCCTACTTCAACCAGAGTGCATTAATGAAGCATTTATCGAACGCATTGCCAGCTATAACTACGTCGATTATGCCTATCCTCTGCGCTCCACAAGCGTGTCTCTGGACGTTGCAATCAACCACGCCAGCGAGCTGCAACCGGACGTCATCAGGGCACTCAATGGCTTCAGCCGTCGGGGCATCAACGCACGTGGCCACGCAGTACTGCTCAAAGGGGTCAACGACGATTTCCACAGCCTTAAGAATCTTATCGATCATTTCCTCGCGGTTGGAATCACGCCTTATCACTTAATGCACTGCGCAGACGCTCCAGGTGGCGCGCCGCTGCGCACCACCGTGAAAAAAGGCCATACCCTAATTACCCAATTGATGGCGTTTTCAGGTACCTATGCATTGCCTTATGGGTACGTCACCGCCGTGGGTACGCATTACATCACACCAGGCCAAGTCCTGCGCTACGAAAGTATTGGAGGACAGCGTTTTATTCGCGCCCGCTCACCCTATCCAGCCGAGCGCTACAAAACACTTTCCGGTAACTCAAGCCTGCCGCCACTGCACGAGATTGATGATCAAGGCTACATCGTCTCGCACTACCCAGATGGCAACGACGCCCTTCTCGTCTATTGACCCACTAAGCGCCCTATGAACCACTCACTATTATCGTTATAGAAAACTTGATCATCCGCCAGCCAAACTTACGTGCCATTGCCGTCGCGGCCACTCAGGCCGGGTTGACTATGATTGCCATCGTACCTGATGCCCTGACCCCTGATGACATAGATGTCTTGCCATTTCGCGCCATCCCCATTTCGGACTGGAGCAGCGACGGCCTGGAAACAATGGTGTGCCGTCTGGAGCGACACGCAACCGTGGTCGGCATCGGCACTTGTATCGGCTTCTTCACACCCGAAGGGTTATTGGGGGCCCAGGTCGCAGAACTCTGCGCACGGCGTGGTTTGCCGCATCCGCCTGTCGACGCGTTGTACCTCGCCAACAACAAGTTCGCCATGCGCCAGCGCCTGCGTGAACGCAATGTCTATACCGCACGTTACGCACGCGTTATAGGCGATGCCAGCCTTGTAGTCGCCGCCGAGCATGTGGGCTTTCCACTGATACTGAAACCCGTGGTGGGTTTGGGCTCAAGCTTTATTTCACGTTGTGAGAATATTGCCGACATGCGCCGAGTATTCCGCCATTTCTAGGAGCATGCTCGTCATGGTTATTACACTGAATATTTTTGCGCCCACGACATTGGCGACGAACATTTCGAGCCCATGCGCGAGATGCTTGCCGAAGAGGTGATCGATGGTTATGAAATCAGTGTTGAGTGTTTATGCACCGGGCATCAAATCCTGCCGTTGGTGATGCACGATAAGTTAGACGTGGAGCAGAGCTCATACTCATCCTATGAAAACCTTTTGGTCAGCCCCCCGTTCGCCTTACGCTCAACGAACAGCAGCAAATATTGATATACGCGCGCGTGGTATTGAACACGCTGGGTTTGAGGAATAGTTTCTGTCACGTTGAATTACGATACGACTCCAAAGGCCGTGCCAGCATCATCGAAGTTAATCTACGCGTTGGTGGAATGCGTGTGCGGGAAAGCCTGCTGGCTTTGCGTGGTATTGACTTTGCAGCTGTATACGTTCAACAACTGCTGGGCAAACCGTTTAGTTTCCCCGAGCTTCCCATCGCGTTTGGGTATCATGGGATGTCTGCGGTTTACCCGCGAGTAAGTGGGATTTTAAGGGGGATCCACGGCGTCGAAGCGGCACGCCAACTGCCCGGTGTGCTGAGTGTGAATACCCATATAGCACCCGGCACGTCCATCGGCGGCGACTTTGAGGAGGTGTTTGCAGTGGATGCGTGGTTACAAGCAGATACACCGGCGGCTATGAAGGCGCTGGACCGGAAAGTCAGAGAACTGATCAAGATCGATATCGAATAGTGATACGACGGTTAAAAACGTGAACGCAAACCAGCCCGGCAATCGCCGGGCTATTTCTTCTTGAGATTTCCAGCGTCACTTGTTACGCGCCCGTTCTCTGGCAATCAGTTTCTCCGCCAGTGCCAAATGCACAGCGGGCTTGACGCGTTGAAGCCAGCGGCCTCTGCACCGCCCACTCTCATCTACGAGAACGCCCCGCTCTCTTGTGAGAAAGCAGGGCTCAAGACGATGGCGAATCAGAAACGGTAAGTGACCCCCAAGCCGAAACCATTGGCGCTGTTTTCGTACTTGGCCTTGTAGTACTGGCCAAGCGCGTTGGTGCGGTCAACCTTGACCGGTGCTTCCTTGAGGTAGGCATAAGCCACATCAACGGTCATGTTCGGCGCAACATCGTAGCCAGCACCGAGACTGAAGATGGTCCGATCCCCGGTAGGAATACGTGGCGAGCGATCCGTGTTGTTGGTCGGCGACTGGTCAACCGTCAAACCGGTACGCAGCACCCACTGTTTGTTCAGTCGGTAGGAGGTTCCCACGGCATAGGCCCAGGTATCGTGCCAGTTTTGCTCCTCTTTAATGGTACTGAGTAAAGCCTGAGCATACACGCCATTGCTGTAAGTAACGCCCCCGTTCTTGACCGTAATGTCTTTGAGACGATTCCAGCGTGTCCAGGTTGCCCCGGCATAGAGCTTCCAATCAGCATTCACCTCTTGCGTCACAGAGAAATCCCAGGACTCTGGCGTATCAATTTTGAGAGATGCGTCGTAGCGGCCACTGCTCAATACTGCGTCAGGAACGTTGGCACCTTTAGTGACTTGAGTTTGCCCCTCCAGCTTGTACTTGACCTGCGAATGGTAGGTCAGGCCTAACCGCGTGCTGTCTGTTGCTTGAAGCAACACGCCAGCGTTAAAACCCAAGGCGGTGTCATCACCCTTGATTTTGATATTGTTGGACGCGAGACTAGGGTTCGGAAGGTTGATATCCGACTCCAAAGTACCGGAAACCCGGTTGATGGTCGGGCCAAAACCGACAGACAGCTTATCGTTGAAGGCATAGCTGACGGTTGGCTGGAGCGTGATGACTTTCACCTCGCTCTTGCTGCCGAAAGCTTTGCCCTGGAAGCCTTTTTCATAATCGGCGACCATGCCAAATGGCGCATAGAGACCAAAGCCTATAGCCCATTGCTCGTTCAGTTTTTGGGTGTAGAAAACAAAAGGCACGCCGGTAAGCGGCACCATGTTGCCTTTGTTACTGCCACTCGAACTGCCGCTGGCCTGGCTGATGTTGCTCGTTGCATCAATAACTGCGAGACCACCGGTTATTTGCTGGCCGTCCAGGCGAACCATACCGGCGGGGTTGCCATAGACAGTACTGGCATCTTCTGCCGATGAAGATCGCCCGGCAAAACCTGTACCCATCCCACTGATACTTTGTTCATTCAATGCAAAGCCAGCCGCAAACGCTTGTGAAGAGGCCAGGGTAATAGCCAGACCCAGTGTTTTTTTCAACATTACTTTCTTCATTAGTTAGAGCTCCGTGGTGATCACCACAGAGGAAAGTAACAATATTTAAATGTCAGTGTTGTAGGGCAACTTGTAGGAAATAAATCTGCAAAGGTTAGTTCCGCCGATGCCAACTTTGCCCCCGGCAACACTTAGTTACGTACTCAGCGAATAAGGGCAGCGAAACGCTCGCACATTGGCGTCACCGAAGGGTTGCTCAAGCCCCACACTGCGTATTTGCAATACGACGTTATAGCCATCAAATGAAAGCGTCAGCCACTGCGTATCGGCAGTAGGGCCGGCGCTCAGTAACCCTTGGTCGATCAACCGAAACCACGCCCACGTGCCTTCCTGCGACTGCCGTATGGTACGCCCATCCAACAGCGTCACCACCGCGTTAAGTCGCGTACCCAGCACTTGAGAGGGCCAGGTAAACAGGCTCGGCAAAATAGGGCCGTGAGAGTAACTCAACTGCCGGTCATCCACGATCAGGCTGAAGGAGGCGATCTCTTCGTCCATGGTCACCGGGCTAATTTCGAAATCAATGTGAGCCTGCGCGGCGCCTGCAGGAAAAAAAACCTTGCCGATATGTTCTGCGCGGTCAAATTGCAGCAGAACCAAAGGGTCGATCTCATAACCCTCAACCGCTCTGTTGTCGGGACGAAGTAAGGTGCTTTCGTCTTTGTGACGACCAGGATAAAAGCGCCCAAATGTTTGCAGTAACCCGTCAGCGGCAAACAGCTGGTTAAAAGCCTCCAGTGGCACATCGGTGCTTGCATTGCGATCAAAAGGGTAGCGTTGCTGGACCACACGCTCGCAGTAAGGTCCAAGGTCTTGTGCCCATTTTTTTGTGAGCGTCACGGACTGGTGTGCACGTACCCTACCTTTACCGACTTTGACGATGTCGCTGAGTAGCGGCCTTATCAGCAGCGGCAAAGTGCTTGTCAGTGAGTCCAAACGCTCAAGCGCATTGACGTCGGGTGGTGATAACCCCGATGCTGTTGAAGCTTCTCGGGCAGACAGATAAACCCCCGCGTAAGCCAGCGCTTCGCGCAGTTGATCCAGAAGGCTGGGCCGCCCCTCGACAGACTCGGTCAGCCGATGAAACGAAGCGAAGTGTTGCGTTACAGCACTTTGCTCCGATGCGTCATTGAGAATGTCCTTGGCGTTTTCCTCGACGCCCAAACGTGTCTTCAGTGCAACAGTGCGCTCGCGAAGACGCTTGAATATGCCGTCGTTCTCAGCATTGAGGCTTAAACGGGTTTCACGGTCGATTAACTGTAACAATCGACTCAATGCACCTTCCTGCTGTGACAAACGTTCCAGACGACCCGGCAATTGTTCAGGCTCATTGAGGCCCGCAACTTTTAAGTCAGAGACGAAGTACTCCCAATGCCTCACATAGTCACGTTGATAAAGACCCAATATTTCGGCCCGCACGTGGTGCGGAGCTTGCTGACGAGCCGACCCCATAACCCAGCTTTCATCACGCAAAGCCTCGGCAATGAAACGCTCTAATCGTTGGTTCAAGTGCGTATAACCTTCCAGGGTAAAGAGCCAAGGCACCCCCTGCGTCATAGAGCGGCCAGAGCGCGAGGCAAATAACATCAAGCCTCCTGTCCCGATTTCGCTGGCAACGCTCAACTCCTTGTGGGGCAGGTTTCGCAACACGGTCGATAGCTGGCGGTAAACACGCTGCGCCACCGGTTCACGCGAGATGTGCTCTCTCGCCTGTTCCACGAGGGCATCGTTGACACTGAACAATGCAGCAGCAGGTATCGACTGTACTACCCGCTGTAAATGCGCGTTCAGCCATTCACGTTGCGGTTGAGGGAGCCGCTGATCCGACAATACCTTGAGTTCGCGTGCAACAAAGTGGGTATCCAAACGACCTTGCCCGCCCAGCATCAAATACAGGCGCAGATTGTCGTAAGCGTGCGCCTCAGGACTGTTGATCCGCTCTTCCAACGCGTTGGCCAATGGTTGTGCAACGACCTCGCTCAACGCTTGCTCGTATAACGTTTGAATCAGTGTCACCAGGCGCTGTTGCTGGTTAAGCTGCAGGCTGGGCAGCCAACCCTTATCCTGCGAAACATCAACCATATCGCTCAGGAGAGCAAGCCGCTCAAGTCCACCCTGGCGAAGGTTAAATAGAGCTTCCCGCTGCTCGGCCAGCTTATCGAGCATGCGCGCCTGATGATGATAATGATGGGCCAGAAACGCACACACACCCGCCACGATCAAGATCAAACACACCCGAGCATGCGAGCGCACCCAACCTGCAGAATGCTTGAGAAACATACGCCAGGCTCCATGACGCTCACACTGCTGCAAGGTCCGCAGTAACAGTGTCGAACTCGTAGCCCCTTGAACGTCTTCAGCCAAATCTCCCGCCGTGAAGCGCAGCGACTGCAAACGCGCCTGATCATGAAAGACCGCCTGCAAAAAAACCTGTACGTGCCCACTGAACAGTCGCCACAACGGTGAAAACCCATAAAGCTGAGTCCGCAGCAAGGTCAGCGGCTCCCTCTGCAATCGATCAAGCAGGCTGTCATCAAGGGACTCAAGTCGATTACCCATGCGTTCGGCCAATCGCAAGAGGTTGGATTGGTTGGTCCCCAAAGGAAAGCCAATCGCCAAATCACGCTCCTCGCCCTGCAATCCCATAATCGAGGGCACATAGCCCGGCAGGCTGGAGCAGTGGCTCACAATAGCCTGGATCGGCAAGCCCTTACCGATCGCGCGCGCCAGCTCCTCCAGACGCTCGCGCAGGCTCAACGCTTGCAACTCCTGGCCGTCATCGGCTCCCAGCAGCTTCTGAGCATTCAATAACAACAGGCCGCCCACCAAAGCGCATCGGTCACGTTTAGCGCCTTTGAGCTCATCCAACAAACATTGCCAGCGTCGCGACTCAGCCTCGGACAGCAAGCGGCCACTCACCGTCAGCACGCTGTAACGCCCTACGCGCTCAATACGCAGGTCAACGTTCGAGGTGGTATGCAAATCGAAGAGCAAAAATGCTGGCCTGACACCCTCAACCTGTGTCTCCAAGCGCCACTGTGTAAGCTGCTCACGCAATTGCAACTCACGCTCACAGGGAGCTATCCGTTTCTCCAAGTCGACTTGAACCTCCAGAGCGCGGTGTTTGGCGCGCTGCGCATCAACGCTCCATCTCCAGCAAAACCAGATCAGCCCGCCAACGTATAACGGTAATAATACCCCCCATTGCTGCCATGTCTCAGTGAACAGCATGCTGCCATCTATCGACAAGCGAGGGCCATAGTCACGCACCAGCACCGTCACCCAGTACAACATCGCGACCATCACGGCCGCCCGTGACAACGTTTTAAAGAATCGCAAAAGCATGACGCCAATCATCCACACATAGGAGGGGGAAATTTCATTAGCCCATCAGGGGGTCGCCACAGGCTCTGGGGCATAGATCAAGATCTCGACGCGCCGGTTACGTGCACGGTGCTCCACACTGTCGTTTGGGAACAGTGGCTCGGCAGCACCTCGACCTTCGGCCTTGAAGCGCAGAGGGTCACGCTTGTCGCCCACCAACACCTTCAGGATTGACTGGGCGCGTGCGAGCGACAGCGCTTCATTGGACCCCAGTCGTCCAGCCACGGGGGTGTCGTCACTGTGGCCAATAACCTGAATCCGGCCCTGCCACTCGCCCAATGCCTGCGCAATTCGCAACAGCAGCGAACGCGTCTGTTCGGCAATCTCGCTGCCACCGCTGGCAAACAAACCAGTGGAACTGAGCACGATGCGAACGCTCCGCCCATCATCAATAAGCGTCAGGCGATTGGCCTCGATGTCGGTGGCCAATTTTTCGGCCAGTGTTTGTGCAACCGTGGTCGACTGTGCCGGGCGCAGCGCTTGCAGAGCTTGCAGTTGTTGATAGGAGCGCTTCTCGAAGTAAAGTGCTCCGGCCCCCGCCAGCACCAGCAAGCAAAAACAAAAACTCCACCAGAACAGGCGTTCGCGCCGACTGAAATAGTCGTGGTTCAAGGTGAGCAAGTGCTCATTCAAACGCACCTTTGGATGATGGCCCCGCTGCAACCGAATGGTTTCGTAAAGCTGACGCCTGCGCAACGCCAAGGCCGCACGCCCCTCGCTCTGAATGCGATAGCGCCCTTCCAGTCCGAGTGCCAAACACAAGTACATCAATTCCAGCAGCGCCAGATTCTCCGCAGGTCTGAGTTCAGCCGCATCAAGGTGAACGAAGAAGCCTTCCCCACCGGCTGTCTCGTTGTGAAAGATCATCAACAGGCTTTGCTTGGACCACGCGCCCTGCCCCCAGTCACAGTTGGCAATCACCTCGTCGAGCAACGTGCAGAGCGCATACTTGGCATGCTCCTGGGCATGCTGATCGATCCCCGCTTCCAGCGCATTGCGCTGAAAACTACGCACTTGGGTAATCAACCGGGCACGTAGCTCATCGATATCCGGAGCATGATTCAAGCCACGCAACGGCACGACTTCGTAGAGCAGATCGCCTGCCAACTGCACCAGCACTTCATTTGCCGAAACCGAAACGGTACGTGCCGGCTCATCATAGCCATCATCGAGTGGCCGTTTGCGTCGTGACACCCAGCGGCGCCAGTAACCTGGCTTAGCGGTACTCATTGGCCAGCCTTAATGGCCCAGAAAGCCAACTGCAACCCTGGAAAATCCCCGGCAAGATGCAAACCAAACCCGGCGCTGCTGCTCAAGCCAGCCCACAAGGGATGTTCACTTTCCAGTTCGAAATAACTGAAGCCTGCGTAATACGGCAGCTCACGTGGCGCGGCAGGCAATACATGCACCTTCAGACCGGGTAACTGCAGGTCAACCAGGTCACGCATACACTCGATCGGGCCAATCTTCAGGTTGTGCGGGAAACGTTTACGCAGCTCATCGTCAGGCAGTTGCGCGCGTACAGCCAGCACGAAACGCGCCGATCGATACAGCTGCGAGTCGGGCACCGACGCAAAGCGTACCCCCAACTCTCTGTCACTCAACGCCAGCGGAACCACATCGGAGCCGGCTTCAGCACTCAGGGCATGACGAAGGTCCTGAATCACTGGTGTAAAGCAGTCGGCCAATTGATCGTGGCGGTAGATTGGGTATTGCTTGGGCCGCTTATTCTCTTCAACAAAAATGGCCAGATCACCGGCCAACGTTACCAGCGAACGATAGAGCTGCTCGGGGTGCAATCCCTCGCGACTGGCCAGTTGTACCAGCAAGGGTTGAGCGCGATTGAGCGTTTGCAGCATCAAAAAGTCCTGTACTTCGGAAACCCCGCCCAGCCCCTGCACGCCAAGGTTCGCCGCCAGCGTAAAGGCGCGCTGGCGAACACGCCCGATGATGTCATCGACAAACTCCGCAAGCTTTGGCGAACGCCGCCAGGCCATAACCGGCGCAATAAACTCCTCATCCAATAACACTTGTCCCCCGGGTGAACGCTCAAGCACCCTGGCGACAGGTAAAAACACATGGGAGACCACCACATCCTGCTCACGCGCCAACTTCATGTTCAGTTGACCCAACTGCAACGTCGCCACCTCACTGCCCTGTACGTTGCTATCAGGGACGCACGCCTCAACCACCCGATAGCGCGCGAGGCTGTCGGCAGAAGGCGCCGTTTCCGTGTCCACACCGTGACCGCGTTGCAGCGCCAGCGCTAATACCACCGGCTGGTCCCGCTCCCCTTCCACCACTGTGTAGCGCAACAACGCCAGTTCATCGTCGCCAAGCACAAAAAAACTGCCATCCGGCAGCACGCCTGCGCACTCGGTCAATACTATGGACCCCAGCGCCAACTGCCCCTTGTCAATTTTAAGCGCGGTAAACCCCCAGGCATCGACTTGCAGTGCACGCAGTGCTTGAACCAGTTGGGCTTGAATGTAGCGTTCGTGCTGTTGGAAGTGTTGAGGCTGAAGGAACATGCCTTCGGACCACACGACTTTAGGTTGGTTAATCATTCGTTTGTAGCTCTATCATTGAGGGGGCCATGAACTCGATGGCATGCCGTCCGATCTGGACGGATAGCTCTGGGGTCTTGCGTTGATCCAGCAAGGTGATGGCTCGCCAGCGCGCCTGATCAATATCGCGGTACTCGGCAATGATGCCGATGTAGCGCATGCGTGATTCGGGGATGAAGTGGTAGCGATAACGTTCGCCGGGGCGCAGCACAACCACCTCCTGCCCCAGCCAGTCAGCGCGTAAAACCTGCTCGGCCGCCGAACTCAATTGAGCCAGGCTGGCTTGCTCGAAGGCTTGACGACGCCGCAGTTGAAACACCTGCACCCGCACCGGCGATGGCCTGCCGTAAAGGTTGCGATTGGCGTCCAGAGACGTCTGCAAGGCAAGGGTCAGGTGAGGGTCCGCGACGGGCTCAGGTACGGGCTCGGCCAAGAAGCTGCAACCGGTCATGCACGCCAGCAATCCGCTCGCCAGCCACCACCGTGCCAACGACTCAAGCCTGACCATTGTCGGCTTCCTCCGGCAGTGTTGCAGCGACGGGCTGAGCTGCATCAGCACCGGTAGCAGCACCACCGCCACCGCCGTTGATATCGACCTTTGCAGAGCCGTCAATCGTGACTTGGACGCCATTGATCGCCACGCCCGAAGCGCTGAGTACCAAGGAGCTTGAACCGACCTTGAGCACCAACTCACTGCCGGCTTCAAGGGTGATCGTTTGCTGACCTTTGAGGTCCACACTGCCTGCGGTCAAATACTGTTTGCCCTCAACTTGTGAGTGGCTGTCCCCGTCAATACTCAACGAGCAGTCCTTGCTTACCTTGACATTGCGACTGCCTTCCACCGACTCGTGCAGGTCCTTGGCAACCTTGACGAACTGGTTGGCTCCCGTGCTGATATGCCAATCGTTGCCCACACTGACGAACGCGTCATTGCCCACCGTGACATCCTGGTTGCGCCCCGCATAAATCAGCAGTTGTTCTGCGTCCTTCTTGTCTTCAAAACGTAGCTCGTTGTACATCTGCTGGTCGCCAAGCGATTGCGATTTGAAGCCAGAGCGTGAAGCCTGGTCGGGTAAATCCCAAGGTGGCCGGGTTCCAGCGTTATAAACGCCGCCGACCACCAGAGGTCGGTCCGGGCTGCCGTCCAGAAACTGCACCACCACCTCCTGCCCTACGCGCGGCAAGAACATTGCGCCCCAGCGTTTGCCAGCCATCGGCTGGGCGACACGTACCCAGCAGGAACAGTTTTCGTTTTCCTTGCCGCTGCTGTCCCAATGAAATTGCACCTTGACCCGGCCATGCTTATCCACCCACTGTGGCTCGCCGGATTTACCCACCACAAAGGCGGTCTGCGGCCCGCTAATGACCGGCGTTGGCGTGCAAATGGGCGCACGGAATATCTGGCTGGTTTTGATCACCTCAACCGAGCCTTCAAAACGAAGCTCGCCAAGCCCGCTCGTCGACTCCGGGCAACTGCCTGTCAGGGTTGATCGCACCACCAGGTATTTGGCGTTATGAGCCGACTGCGGATGATCGGTGAGTTCGAAGCGGTGACCAGGCGTCAGGTAGGGTGTCGAGTGGGTCGCGTGCGCCACGCATTGGCGGGTGAGCAGAGCCTGCGCCTGTACCTTGGCGAATGCATCGCCGGCACGCTGATCGGCAAAGAAACCGGGGTACGACGACCGCTCATAATCGTCCAGCTCATAACCAGCAGCGACAGCGCTCTCGCCGCGTTGAACGCTAGCCTCACGGCTATTGGCCTTGCTGAAATCGTAGTCATGCAGCGAGACCTTTCCCGTCGTCATTTCAGACCGCGATACCCAACTGAAAAGGCTGGCGATGAAGTGGGGCTGGTGCGGTCTGTAGCTCATTTTTTCGCAGTGAGCTGCCGTTTTGTGGGCGCTCATGGCATCGACGATAACCAACTCGTGGCTACCGTCCTTAAAAGTGAAAAAATAATAGAGCCCTGCACGCTCCATCAATCGGCTGAAAAAATCGAAATCGCTTTCGCAGTACTGCACGCAGTATTCCAAGGCGTCATAGCGCCCCGTCACTTGCCAGTCCACCGTACCCGGGTACTCGTCCAGCACCGCCGTCAGCACCTCGACTACCGTTTTTTCCTCAAAAAAACGATTGTGGCTCGCCAGCGTCAACAACCACAGCCACGGGCGCAACGTCAGCGTGTAGCGCCCCTGCTGGCCAAATCGATCATCCTGGGCTACCGCGCTGATATGCCCGTGTACCCAGCGCACACCGCCATCGGAAGCACTCAAGCCGACACCCAGTGTCTGGCCGAGCAACCGATTGGCGTCCAACTCGGTTTTGCTGCCCTGTACCTCAAGGGTGTACTGCGCGAGCATGCTCAGCCCCTCGCTCGCTTCAAAATGAATCAGCGATAACGTGCCGGCCGCTGAAGGCGCCTTGATCTGACTAGCCTTGAAACTGCTCATCATGCGACTCGCTTAATCATGAGATCAGTGTTTTCCGGGTGCCTGGATCCGCAACCTGAATCAGGCCTGCCCAGGTGCAGGAGCAGGTTGCGGTGCTGCCCAAAGCAGGGAGTTTGCCAATCAAGGTCTTTGTAACGTCAGGAATCCATGGCGTGACCGTTACCGGCAAACACGGCATCGGCGTCAATGCCCCCATCGCTGCCGATGTAGCCGCCGCGACCTGTGGGTTGGCCAGAGAGCTGCACATTCCAAACGAGCAGATGTTGACCATCGGCAGATGATCCATGATGGACGCCGCTAATTGACCTTCGACAAACACTCGATTGATGGGCAGTACAATCAACTTGGCTTGCGTATTGCCGAATGAACAACGCAACGAAGCCCCCATGACCACTTGTGCCGGCATATGCCTTTGCTCCTGAATCAGTCACTGAAAAAAACGTGCCGCTGTGAAACGCCAACGCCGATGTCTGCGCGGCTCGCCGGCAGCCGCCAACCAGGTTGCCTGGCCCAGCGGCAAATGGCTTCCCAGGCGCAACTGCACGACCTGTGCAGGATCGAGCTGTAATTGAAGGTCCCATTGAAAAGTGCGGCCGACATAACGCTCGACCAACTGATAGAGCGGCAAGAGGAACGCTGCGCCGGGTAAAAGCCTCTGGTAATCGCACCACGACAGTGGCCCCAGTTGCAGCGTAAAACTGTGTTGGACATTCCAGGCATGCTTGCCCAATAGCGTTGCCACGCCCAGTTGGCTGGACTCCCGCTGACGTCCGAGCCTGAGGTATTGCTTAGGCTCTAAGGCTGCACGCCGTCCCACCAAGGTTTGCACACTGACCGGCACCTGCAAAAAGTCCCTGACCATCGCAAGTAAACCGCGAGCACTGCGTCGCTGGTCGACCATCTGGTTGACGTAATAAGTTCCAGCCCCGGGCAATGCGCTCATTCGTGCGGGTGAGAAAGCCGATACGTAGTCGCGAAAGCGATCGTGTGCTGGCCGATCAGCCGACACCACCGGGCGAGCCATGGCCCAACTGCGGTAGAGCAGACTCAACAATCGATGATGAAAGACATCTAGAAAATGCGCGGCGCCAGGGTCGTTATGATTGACCTGCAACGACAATAGCCTTTCACTGAAATGTAATGGCATCGGCCCATTAACGCCGGTCAAACCGAAGAAATTGACCATCAGGCAGGCCGCTTGCCCTTCACGCAAGCGCCAACCGGCAATCATCGCCGGCTGAAACGCCAGGGACACTTGCTGCGCCAGACGCACAGGGTCGTCGCGCAGATGGTCAGCGGTCCCCCAGCGTGGCATCTGCGGGTAGGCAGACTCAATACAGCGCATGGCACTGAAAAATTCATAGCGCCATGGCCATTGAGCTAAAGAGGGTCGGCGAGTCACAAGGTCATGCATTGAGTCGCCCTCGCCCGCCATGTTTTGATATGACCACGTGTCACACTGTGCAGCTCGGTCTCGGTAAACGAGTTAAGTGCGGAGTAATGTGCGAAGAACGCCTCCAGTATCGAGCCGAACGCGTAGGTTCCTGTGCTCTCACAAGCACCGTCGTCCAGCGTCAATATGAGTTTTAACCCTCGGCCAAACGTCACCGGGCCGGGCCCCGGAAGCCGTCGTGTGGTCACCTGTGCACGCAACGAATGGATAGCCTGTAACAGCCTGCTGCTCACGCTATCGTCGGCGATGTATAAGGACAGCAGATCGCACAGCGCCCGCGCGCCCGCCTTGCCATCGTCTTCGGCCAACGGCAAAAAGTTGCGCGAAAGATGGCGTATCGCTTGCCATTGCCGCTCCCCCTGAAGCGGCGCGGGTACCGGCTTGGAGGGACCGGCGACACAGCGCACGGACAAAACTGGCGCACTGACATCGAGTGCAAAATCCGTGTTGCCCTGCCCCAGTGGCATCCTCAACGGTAAATCACGATTGGAGCACCGTACTTTCAGCGCCAGTTGCTGAAGGTCACTCTCGCCCTCGGGAAGCGAAGCGATAACCAACGATAGGCTGACATCGCTGCCTTGATAGTTGGACTCACGGCTCATCGCCCTGTCGGGCCTGCGGCTCAGACCACGATGCAACTGATAAAAACCCGCCGGTTGCACACCGCTGCCAGCCAGTGCCTGAGGCGCATAGAGAGGCAAAAACACCAGCCGTTCCCTGGACCCAGCGCAATAACCATGCACCGAGAGAACGTCCAGCACCTCGTGGGCCAGACGATTGGACTTGTCGACAACCACCGGCAACTCTTGGCGGTGCGGGTCGTACGCAACGTGATCGGTATACTTGGCAAACAGGTTGATCGCCGGCGCACAGAACAGCGCAAAACTGCTGACATCCAAACGTGCGGGGAGCGGTAACGTGAGTGGCCGAAATAGAATCACCAACTCCAGCTGATCAGTGCGACATGCGCGCACCGCCGGCCCTAATCCGCCTAAAGTTACAAATCTTTGGGCAGGCGCGAACGCCAAAAACTGTCTCAGTTGGGCAAACGCTGAATTGCTCAACGATAAGGGTATTTGTCGCCCCTCCTCGCCTGGCTCCCGATAGGTTTGCGTTATCTGGTGCGGTTCGATCAAATGTTCCCATGGTGCATCACTTTCGGCCGGTCGCACGAGTACGCCACACGCATGTGCCAGCAACGCCTCCTGTAAAACCATCGGCAATGAATCGCTGCCAGGCAGAAACAATGTCAGCGCCTCAAGTGCCAATTGCTCGAAGCGTAGGCCCGAGGTCGTGCGTACATTCAAGCGCAACGCAGACACGGCTTGATCGGCCAATGCCGACGGCAAACCTTTAAGCAATCGGAAACTGGGAAGGTAGCCCACAGATTCCAGACGAATCGGCCACAATGTGACCGGCGCAAGGGTTCTGAACTCGCAACGAGGCACTTGCCCCTCGCGATCTAGGCTTGACCGCAGGGCCGTATCGCTGGGGAGGGTATAGCCCGACGCCAAGGTGCCCTCTTGTAGGTCCGGAGCAAACTGGACCACCGCCATTGAGGGCACCGGCAGCAAAAACTGTGGTTGAATCAACGCCAACAGGTTCTGTGTGAACGTTGGAAATTCCGCCTCCATTTGCAGTTGCACGCGGGCGGTGAGAAAACTCAAGCCTTCGAGCAAGCGCTCCACCGACGGGTCGGTGACCTCGTCTGGGCCCAACCCCAAAGCGCTGGCCACCTTCGGGTAATCCCTGGCGAACTCACTGCCCGCCTCGCGCAAAAAACTCAGCTCGCGCTCATACAAACGTAATAGGCGATCATCCATGATGCTTGCCATATGGCTGGACGCTCACTTCACCGCTCTCGGTATTCCACGAAGCCTGCAACCGAAACGACCACTGCGAGGCGCGGTGGCGGGTTTCGCCTTGTAACAAAAACTTGAAATAGCTAGAGCTACCAGAACCAGGCAACAGTTGTACCTGCAAAGTATGGCTGAGCACCCGGGGTTCAAAATCTCGAATCAAGGTACGGATACGAAGCTCCAGTGCTTTGAGGTCAACGCTCGATAACAGCACACCCGCAAAACTACCGAGACCACAATTGAGTACCGAGCGGGCAACCCGCGGCTGCCCGCTCAGTTCATAAAAGCAGCCCAACCCTGTTGAATTGAACAACTCTGCCAACTCATGACATAACCGCCCTACACCGTCTGGCGGCGCCGTCAGGTCATTGCCATAGGCACCGGTAGAGCTGGTCAAACGATCCAGCAGTGATGCTGTGGCAACAGACATACAGAAACCTCAACAGACTATTGGGCAGTTATCAAACAACCGAAGAAACCTATCAACCGGCTTTTTTGGCCAGCAAATCGTAGGTTTTTTCAACATCGCCGTTCTTGGTATTGCCGTTGAACTCAACGTATTTGAATTTGATTTTAGTGAAGCTCAAATGAAGGCGCTCGGTCGGACGACTCTTGGAACCTTCAATGACATAGCTGGTGAGCAGCGCATCACTCAAGGTAATAATCAAATACGGTTGCGTATCTTCCGTACTGCCGCCGGTCTGCAGCACCGTCAGCGTGGCCACGCCCAAGGACTTGCCGTTGGTCGATTGCAGAAACAGATCGGGGGAAGAAATATCGGTGGACTTCGTCAGGCTCATTTCCGAAATATTCGAAACGCCGGTTTGACGCTCGCCGTCATTAATCGCTACATAACGGGAAGAACCAAAAGAGTACGAGTCAATAACGATCTCGCCCTTATGGTTCGCTTCGGTGCAGGTGCCTTTAATCTCGGTTTCAAACTTGAGAGCAATCATGATGAGCCTTCTGGTTCAGGAAAATAGTGCGTTAAATAACAGTTCGAGCGCTAAACTCGTCGGCCTCAGTTCTTGACGGAGGGCAGTTGAGAAACCAGGCGCAGCGAGACGGTCAGGCCTTCCAATTGGTAATGCGGGCGCAAATAAAATTTGGCTTGGTAAAACCCTGGATTCTCCACAATGTCCTCGACCACAACCTCGGCACTGGCTAATGGTTTGCGTGCCTTATCGGCATCCGTCGCGGTACTTGGGTTGCGCTCGACGTAACGGATAATCCAGTTGTTAAGCCAGGTCTCCATTTCGGCGCGTGATTTGAACGAACCGATCTTGTCGCGCACGATGCACTTGAGGTAATGCGCGAAACGGCACGTGGCAAACAAGTAAGGCAGGCGCGCAGACAGCTTGGCGTTGGCTGTCGCGTCGGGATCACTGTATTCCTGGGGCTGGTGCAGCGACTGCGCCCCGATAAAGGCCGCCAGCGTCGAATTTTTGCAATGCACCAACGGCATAAAACCGTTCTTTGCCAACTCCAACTCACGTCGGTCGCTGATCGCGATTTCCGTGGGGCACGTCATGTCCACGCCGCCGTCTTCAGTTGGGTAGGTGTGCAGGGGCAAATCACTGATCGCGCCGCCCGATTCAATCCCGCGAATACGTGAGCACCAGCCGTATTCTTTGAACGATCGGTTAATACTGACGCCCATGGCGTAAGCCGCGTTGGTCCACAGATAATTGTCGGCCTGCCCATCGGTCACTTCCTCGAAAGCGAATTCGTCCACCGGGGTCGTTTTAGCGCCGTACGGAATTCGCCCAAGAAATCTCGGCATTGTCAGCCCCACATAGCGCGAGTCTTCGCTGGAACGCAGGTTGCGCCACGCCGCATAATCAGCGGTTTGAAAGATTTTCGTCAGATCACGTGGGTTGGCCAGTTCACGCCAGGAATCCATCATCAGCACGCTTGGCATGGCCGCACTGATCAACGGTGCGTGGGCCGCCGCTGCAATCTTGGCCATTGAGGCGAGCAACGCCATATCCGGCGGGCTGTGATCAAAATAGTAATCGGCAATCAACACTCCAAACGGTTCACCACCAAACTGCCCGTATTCATGCTCATAAATTTTCTTGAACAGCGGGCTTTGGTCCCACGCTGCGCCTTTGAATTTTTTCAACTCATGAGCGACTTCAGCCTTTGATGCATTGAAAAACCTGATTTTCAATTGCTCGTCGGTTTCCGTGTTGCTGACCAGATATTCCAGGCCCCGCCAGGCCGATTCAACGGCTTGAAAATTGGGGTGATGCAACACAACATTGACTTGCTCGGCGAGTTTTTGATCAATCTCGGCGATTAACGCTGAAATGGTACTTAACGTGTCATCGGCAATCAGCTGAGTATTGCGCAATGCATGCTTGGCCAGCGTGTGCACGGCCGACTGAATCAGGCCCCGGGCCTGCTCACTGCGAGGTTTAAATTCGCGTTGCAACAGATCATTAAACTCACTGTTGGAAACGACGACTGGAATGGACTGCTGAACAACACCAGACATGGATTACACCTGTTCAAATAAGAATGGAAAACACGCGTCAAACATCCACTGCCGCATCGGCAGGCGGATTGCTCTGTGCCAGTAACGAGGCCATTAACACCGGGTCTTCCAGCAATTGAGCCATCAATTGCTCAGCACCGCTTTTACCATCCATGTACGTCAACAAGTTTGCCAGTTGATTGCGCGCTTCAAGCAACTCGCGCAACGGCTCGACATTGCGTGCGACCGCACCCGGGGAAAAATCTTCCATCGTGCTCATGCTCAGGGAAATCGCCAGGTGGCCGTCACCGCTGAGTTTATTCGGCACCGTCATTTTTACTTGAGGGTTGATCGCACCCATGCGGTCATCAAAGTTATCAATATCAATATCCAGAAACTTACGTTCAGAGAAAATTGGCAACAGACTGCGGTTCGCCCCTGACAAATCAGCAAACACACCGTTAACAAACGGAATGGCGACGGTTTTTTCTGCACCGTACAGTTCAACTTCATACTCAATTTGCACGCGTGGCGCACGGTTCCGGCCAATGAATTTTTGACCGCTGTTATTACTCGACATACGACTCGACCTGGTAAAGTTTAATTAATCCGCGACGCGGCCGCCCAAGCGGCGCAAGTCGGTAACAGAGTTAGGTGCCAGTTCCTCGATAATATCGATGAAACTCATGGTGGTAATTCGGCGAACCCTGGCGATCAAAAAGGGAACCGGGCTTGAAGGCTCATGCCGTTGGTAGTACGAGCAGATCGCATCCAAGGCGCGAACCACGTCCTCCCGAGACTCACAAGTGGAGCCAGTGCGTTCGTGGTTTTGGGCCCTTGAGACCGAAGATGCACGTTCTGAGGGTTGTACCGATGGCCGTTTCGTCACTACTAAACGTAAACGGTCTTCGACCACCCGCCCCCACTTCTGCAACGATTTGCTTAAGCCAAGAAAAGGTGAAATCCCCTGCACAGCGGTTTTTTCGTCCAGATCCGCCGTCATTTCATCAAGCACAGTGCGCAAAGCATTTATCAGCCCAAGACTGCGCATTAATTCAGTCGAGCAGTTGGGTTCTATCAACTGGGTCAACAGTGCCAACTGCTCGCTATGCTGCGCGCCCTCAGTGCTGCTAATAGTGTCTAGGTCCCCAAGGCATAAGGTTTTGCCGTCCTCGGTGCGTGCCAATACCTGACGCTTGAGCACGCCAATCACGGTGGACGGTACCACCAGCTCTGCCAGGGTATTAATCCGAATCAATGGATCGAACTGATCCTCGGCGACTAATTGCGGGTGCACACTTTCCCAGCGTTGCCGCACCAGCCAGGCCACCAGGCGCAAACCGCCCAGATAACCATTCAAGCCACAGCGGTCAAGCAACGCACGTGCCAGAATGACCATCACCCGCAGGTCCAGTGTCTGCTCATACAAACCTCGACATAGGGCCTCAACGTGCGGCCAATCTATAGCCTGGGTGACATACACATGCTCGCCGTATTCAACAGTTTCGGCTGAACGTGAAGCTTGCTCCAGCACGATGAATTCGGCCGTATACTCAAGGTCGCGGCCACAGGAGCGATTACTGAGCGCACTAATATATTCATCTACATAATTCATAAGCGCAGAGCGATCTCAGTGTTTACTTATTACAAGGCGTAAAGATACTTGGCGCGATATTCAGCACAACATCAATTCACATCAATATTGAATGGAGTTAATCCACAGTATTTCAACGCATCAACAGTATGCGAATAATGCCAGACACGCCAAACCACGAAAAATTCGAAACCCCGGCCTTCGCGCCACTCGAATCATCAAGAGACTCCCCTAGCGTTGTGTCATTGCGATTTTCAATATACCAAATGGGAGTGGTCAAACAGCCGCCATCAAACTCACTCGGAAAATCGTAAAAAAAACCTAAATCGCGCCGGGCCTGACAAGGGTTGTCGTATTCTTTCAGCTTGATCAACTTTTGCCCCAGCGCTGTGCCTTCTATCAACTGACACCGCCAGTCATGAAAGTACTCGAACAGAGGGCCGCATTCCAAAAACTGCGCGGAGGTAGGATCGACAATGAATGGCTCATCCGGATTATCGCGCTTACGTGAATCATCCAGATCGTAGACAGCCACGACAAAGTGCGTATCGGTCGCTCGGGAGAAAGTTTCCCAGATCAACATGCCTACTATGCGGTGTCGAACATTGTTCGCGCGTAATATACGCGCCACGTTAACCGCACAGTCGAAACACTCATCTTGAGGATTCAGCATGCACTTGGCGATTTCAGGATCTCCCGTGATCAGCTCCTTTAACCGTTTAGATTCCATCATCCAGACCCTGTACAGCTGCCTGCTTGCCGCTCACCTGAGTAGCCACCGTCCGTATGGCTACAGGTCTTAATAGTCAGCTGCGCAAAGAAAGCAATAACGTTTACGTTTCCTTATCCAATCATCATAAACAGCCGACACAACGGCAAGTGAATAGCTGTGATTGTGCTCAATTCAGCCTGCCGTGTCTTTTCAAATCAAGTAGTTAGCGTTATTTCCTAGCCTGCCGGTAGCATCTAACACACGCAACCGAGCCGGCTCACGCAACTAAGCTCGCCTTCTCATCCATAGCGCCATTATGACCAGCGCAGTTAAAGGCAAGCCATGGAATAAAATTATCACTTGGGCCGGCGTCCAGGCCAAATAGAACGGCCCAGCCACCAGCATCCCCACGCCGAAGCCCGCCATCTGAATCAGCGTCAATA
>Ga0308171_1002122_pt1 | contig 22252 bp, 17 predicted proteins | sample PhyGR1_FD_202135 | JGI IMG/M metagenome (GOLD analysis project Ga0308171, IMG submission 202135) | Phyllosphere microbial communities from UC Gill Tract Community Farm, Albany, California, United States - DLSLSG.R1 | ecosystem: Host-associated > Plants > Phyllosphere > Unclassified | place: USA... | reverse complement strand
ACGAGTTCCTTTCCGTTGAAGGAACCCGCATGGTCGGACGGCAACACCTCCCCGCCCAAAGCCTTTGAAATACTACGCTACCTCACCCCAAGCGACCCTCCCGCGCAGCGGGTTCGTGCTTTGGTCGGTAGCTGCTGTCGCGCCGGCCATGAACAAATGGCTGCTTTCGCCTTACGCGCGCCCATAGCCGCACGGGCAGCTCTCCACCGAGCGTTCCAACGCTAGGCCTGCCTTACCGATCCCAACAAACGGGGCGGGGGTCAGCGCTTGAACACCATCGTCAACATGTCGAACACGACACGACACCGCCTGATGCGCTTCAAATCTTCGTGCATCACGATCCATATAGGCAGGGGCAGGTCCAGCACACCGGCGAGAATCCGTACCAGCGCCGGATCACGCTTGGCGACGACAGCCTGACAAATGCCGATCCCGAATCCCGCCTGGATAGCCGCGAACTGCGCCGCATCGCTGTCGACCCGCAAGGCGAACGTGGACCGGTCGATACCCGGCAGGTGCCGCATAGCCGTGCGGATGAAATCCGTCTCGGTGTCGAAGCCGATCAGATCGTGGCCGGACAGATCGGCCAATGTGTTCGGCACCCCGCGTCGGTGGAGATAATCGCGGCGTGCGTAGAAACCGAGACGAACATCGCCGACGTGGCGGGCGACCAAAGCCTGCTGGGTCGGCTCGAACATCCGCACCGCAATGTCGGCATGGCGTTGGAGCAGATCATCGGGCTGATCGGACAGCGACAATTCGATCGTCAACTCGGGATACGCCCGGCGAAGATCCGCCAGGATCGGCGGCAGATGCATGACGCCGACCGCTTGGCTGGCGCTGATCCGCACGACGCCGGAGACGGCATCCGGACCACCGCTGCCCGACCGCCTTAGCGCAGCCGCAGCAGCCACCAGCGCATCGGCATGGGGACGAAGCGATAGCGCATGATCGGTCGGCGACAGCCCTCGTTGCGAGCGGACGAACAGCTTGCCATCGATCGCCTGTTCGAGCGCATCGATATGGCGGGCGATGCTCGGCTGCGTCATGCCGAGCGCCCGCGCCGCACCGGACAAGGATCCCTCGCGCAGCACGGCGGCGAAACTGCGATAGACGTCCCAGCTCGGTTCGTTGCTCATGGATTTACGTATAGCGGCCTGCCGGTTTTCGGCAATTTTCGTTTCGCTGGACTGCCACCATCATCGTCGCGGTAACGATGGAGGCGATGATGACACAGCGAACAGCCCTGATCCTGGGCGCCACCGGAGGGATCGGCGGGGCGATGGCTCGACGACTGCTCGCCGGCAACTGGATCGTCCGGGCTCTGACCCGAAGCGACACCGCGCACCTTCCCGAGGGATGCATCGGCGTGAGGGGCGATGCGCTGGACCCGGCTGGCGTGACTGCCGCAGCAATGGGGGCGGACGTCATCGTCCATGCCGTGAACCCGCCGGGCTATCGCGACTGGGAGACACTGGTCCTGCCAATGCTCGGCAGCACGCTGGCAGCGGCGAAATCCAGCGGGGCCCGTATCATATTGCCGGGGACAGTCTATAATTTTGGCGCCAATGCCTTTCCGTCGATCGCCGAGGATGCCCCCCAGCATCCGCGCACCCGCAAAGGCGTGATCCGCGTCGAACTGGAACGGCGCCTGGAAGCAGCCGCCGCCGCTGGCGACGCCAAGGTCCTGATCGTCCGCGCGGGTGACTTCTTCGGCCCAGGCGCCGCGAACAACTGGTTCGGTCAGGGACTGATCACGCCCGGTTCGCGCCCACGCGTGATCCGTAATCCCGGAAAGCGCGGTGTGGGTCATCAATGGGCGTACCTCCCCGACGTCGCCGAGACGATGGCGCGGCTGCTCGACCGGCCCGCCCTGCCGGCCTTTGCGCGCTTCCATATGGACGGCCATTGGGCCCCGGACGGCCGCCAGATGGTCGAGGCGATCGCCCGCGTGCTCGGCGATCCGGCCGTGCCGATCCGCCCCCTGCCCTGGTGGCAGCTTCGCCTGGCCGCGCTGTTCGCCACGACGCCACGCGAGTTGATGGAAATGCGCTATCTCTGGGAGCAGCCGGTGCGTCTGGCGAACGATCGGCTGCTGGCGGAACTCGGGCCGGAACCCCGTACGCCCCTCGCCGAAGCGGTGCGGGTGACGCTGGCGGGCCTCGGCTGTCTCTGACGGCGGGTGACGTGGGGGCCGCCATCGGCTATACCAGTGGCGAGACCGAAGGAGCCACGACCATGAACGACCGGAAGATCAGCGCCACCCGCCCTGCCCTTTCCGTCCGCCACGGTGTTCATGTCGAACTTCCTCACTCTCTCCAACCTTTCCGCCGCCACGCCTGACGGCCGACCGCTCTTCCCTGATCTGACCTTGTCGGTCGGTGCCGAGCGCATCGGCTTGGTCGGGCGCAACGGATCGGGCAAGTCGACGCTGCTGCACATCATTGCGGGCGAAGCCCTTCCCTTGTCCGGCACGGTCCACCGCGCGGGCACGGTCGACCGGCTTGCCCAGCTGTGGCATGACGGGGATAGCGTCGCCGAGGCGCTTGGCGTCCACGGCCCGCTGTCGATCCTGGCAAGCATCGAAGCCGGGGACGGCAATGCGGCGGACTTCGACGCCGCCGACTGGACACTGCCGGCCGCGATCGATGCCGCGCTCACCGATGTCGGCCTGGACGGCATCGCCCTGGAACGGCCAATAGGAAGCCTGTCCGGTGGTGAGCGGACGCGGATCGGCATGGCCCGGCTGGCGATCGCCAAGCCGGACTTGTTGCTGCTCGACGAGCCGACCAACAATCTCGACGCCGAAGGCCGAGCCGCCATCGAACGCTGGATCGCGGGTTGGCGCGGCGGCCTGTTGGTCGCCAGCCATGATCGCACGCTGCTCGAAACCATGGACCGCATCGTCGAATTGAGCCCAGTCGGCAATCGCATCGTCGGCGGCGGCTGGTCGGCGTTTACGGCGGCACGCGATGCCGAACGGTCCCGTGCGGAGGCCGAACAGACCCGCACCGATGCCGCCCTTCGCACCACCCGCCTGGCCGCCCAATCCGCCCGCGAGGCCAAGGGCCGGCGCGACAAGGCCGGGCGCACCTTCGCCGCCAAAGGATCGGAACCGAAGATCCTGCTCGGTGCCCGCGCCGAACGCGCGGAGAACAGCGGGGGACACGCCCGCCGCCTCGCCGAACGACAGATTGAGGAGGCCGTGCAAGCCCGCGACGCTGCCCAGGCGCGGGTTGAGGTGCTGATGCCGCTGACGATCGATCTGCCCGCCACCGGCCTGCCGTCGCAGGCGGAGCTGCTCGCGATCGAGCAAGCGACCGTCGCATATGGCGACCGACATTTCGGCCCCTGGTCGCTGACGATCTGCGGGCCCGAGCGTGTCGCGCTGACTGGCCGCAACGGTGCCGGCAAATCGACCCTGCTCAGCCTCGCCAAGGGCGACCTCGCGGCGGCCAGCGGTACGATCCGCCGCCGCGCCGATCGGATCGCCATGCTCGACCAGCATGTCGGCTTGCTCGACGCCGCCGACACCATCGTCGGCAACCTGCGCCGCCTCCACCCCACGCTGGACGAAGAGGCGGTCCATGCCGCCTGCGCGCGCTTTGCCTTTCGCAACCATGATGCCCAGCGGCTCGTCGGCACGCTGTCGGGTGGAGAACGGCTGCGGGCGGGATTGGCCGCCGCGCTCTCCGGACCGCAGCAGCCCTGGCTGCTGATCCTCGACGAGCCGACCAACCATCTCGATATCGAGTCGATCGAGGTTCTGGAACGCGCGCTGCAAGGCTTCGACGGAGCGCTGCTCGTGGTCAGCCACGACGCTCGCTTCCTGAACGCGATCGGCATCGAGCGGTCCGTGGCCGTCACCAGCATCAAAGAGGATGCCGCCACGCCCGAGCACGGTTAGGCTGGCGCCATGCAGCGTCTTCATATTGCCATAGCGGGCTGTGGCCCGGCCGGTCTCGCCACGGCGTTGCTGCTGCATCGCGACGGCCACCATGTCACGCTGTTCGAGCGGTTCGATGCGCCCCGCCCGGTGGGATCGGGGCTGATGATCCAGCCGACCGGCTTTGCCGTCCTGCGCGAACTCGGGCTGGCCGACGCGCTGCTCGACCACGGTGCGCGCATCGATCGCCTCCACGGCGAGGCGGGAAGCAGCGGCCGGGTCGTCCTCGACGTTCGCTATGCCGCGCTCGGCAAAGGCGCAGGGTTCGGCATCGGCGTCCACCGCGCAACCTTGTTCGCCGTGCTGCATGAGGCCGTCGCTGCCGAGCGGATCGCGATCGAAACCGGCTGCGCGGTGACGGGGAGCGAGATGGCAGCAGACGACCGCCGCTTCCTGCTGCTCGAAGGCGGTCGCCGCGTCGGGCGGTTCGACCTGATCGTCGATGCGCTTGGCACGCGGACGCCGCTGGCGCCACCCTGCGGTCGCAAACTGGCCTATGGCGCGCTCTGGGGCACGTTGGACTGGCCCGCCGATGCCGGTTTCGATCCCGGTGCACTCGAACAGCGCTATCGGTGGGCGAGCGTGATGGTCGGCGTCCTGCCCATCGGGCGGTTTCCCGGCGACCTGCGTCAACAGGCCGCACTGTTCTGGTCGTTGCGCGCGGATCGGCTGGCCGAATGGCAGGTGGAGGGACTGGATGTCTGGAAGGCCGCGGTGTCCACATTATGGCCGGCAACGCGAGGATTGCTCGACCAGATCCGATCGGCCGATCAACTCACCTTCGCCCAGTATGCGCACCGCACGTTATCGACGCCTGCGGGGGCGGGCATGATCCACATCGGCGACGCCTGGCATTCCGCCAGCCCGCAATTGGGCCAAGGCGCGAACATGGCGCTGCTTGATGCCTATGCCCTGGCGCTGGCGTTGCGGCGATCACCGGATGTCGCGGCGGCACTCGGTTCGGCGATCGCGATGCGCCGGCGGCATGTCCACCTGTACCAGGCGCTGACCGCGCTGTTCACCCCCGTCTACCAGTCCGACAGCCGGGCGATCCCGTTCGTGCGCGACCGGATCGTCGGGCCGTTGTCGAAGCTTTGGCCAGCCACCCGCATCCAGGCAGCGATGGTCAGCGGCCTCATCGGTAACCCGCTGCAACCGCTGTTCGATTAGCGAAGCCGCGCATCGAAATGGACGAATGCAGCGTGTGGTCTTCGACCAACCGTCGGCCAGCAAGCACAACGACCGCTGGTTCGAGGGGAGATAGGGCTTTCTCATACCCTATACGGGCAAGACGGCGTATTCGGACACAGACGGCGAAAATATATCCGCGGCTGTCCGAATTCGCTGGCTCGTCCGTATAGGGTGATAGAGCTCAACCCGGATCAGTCAGGCGGCCTGCGCCCACAGCGTGCACTGTGCGTCGTCATACTGAGCGTTCTGCCGCATGACCTGCCGGGTCAGCCACGCGCTGGCGCGTTCGATGCCGTCGCTCAGATCTTCGGCGGGCTTGCCGTCGATGTGCAGGATCTCGCGCGGCGCGAGGCGGAAATGCCCACGCACATGCGCCTGCGGCAGGATCAGCCCGCGCTTGCCCGCCTTCGACAGCCACGGGCGGCAGCCGCTCTGGATGTGGCAGCGGCCATCGCGCGGCAGGAACAGCGCAATGCCAGTCAGCGCCGGGGTCGGACGGTTGCGAAATTCGAGGTGCAGCAGATCGTTGTCGGTCTCGACCGCATGGCGGCCCATCTCGATCTTGTCCTCGATCTCGAGCGCATCGCCACCGGTGATGACGACGCCGGGCTTGAGCTTGCGGGCACCGAGCAGCAGCTTGACGACGGCGCGGGTGACTGCGGCTTCGAAGGTCGTGGTCATCATTCTATCTCCTTGTTTCATCCCCGCATCGGGGCCATTCATCATGTCGTTCATCTCAACCCTGGTTCTCGCTGCGGCAGGCGCGCACGATCTGGGCGGCGGCGCTCTCGAGCCCGGCAGCGCGGTCCCACAGGCAGTTCCAGGGCAGCCGGGTGCCAATCTCGACGCCGTGGCGGCCGAGCTTCACCGACAGCCCGCCGCGAGCCGGAACCAGATGCAGGCCCTGATCGCGGTCGCGAAAGAAATTGAGGTCGGTGAGCAGCAGCGGGCCGGTGATCGAGCGCAACGCGACGTCGACGCGGACGGGGTCGATGGTTTCTGGATGGAAACCATGCCGAATCAACAACGTGTCGCGACGGCGCGTCGCTGCACAGCGCAGCAGCGCCTGATCGAACATCGGCTCGGTGACGGGGGTCATCGCGATGATCACGTTATGGTCGAGGCATTCGACCGCACCCGGCAGGCCGGAGTTGCCGAAGAGCGGCGCGGGTTCGTCGCAGCCGAGAGCTGCGAGAACATAGGTCATCAGCGCGACCGAGGCGGTCGGCAAAACATCGTGGATCATGGGGGACATGGAGCCTTAGTGGACGTGCGTGATCCCCGGACCGGCTGGTCCGGTTCAGGCCCCTTCGATTTTCATTTCTCGTCAGGGCTTCGCTCGGCCCCGGCCGATCTTCCCTTCCTCGCGCGACAGCGGTCGCGGCCATCGCGGAAGATGGCGTTCCCGATGACGGCATAGACCCAGCTATCGAGCGTCCGCGCGCTGTCGCCGATGGTGCTCGCGCGGTGGATGACGGCCGCCGGGCAATATACCTCTGCCATAGCCGGTACCCAGCCGGCGATGCTGCCAGCGGGCTGGCGTTGCCACCATTGTCCCCCGATCAGGGCGGTCAGCAGCAGGATCGCGCTCATGCGAAAGATGATGGGGAAGCGGCGGCGCTTCATTTTCTTTTCTCCAGCAGATTGTCGCTGCCGGAGAAGGTAAGCGTCTCGAAATACGCCAAATCGTACTGTCAGAATCGGCCCAACCTGCCGCATATTGCAGCAACCCGAACGTCATTCCTGCACGGCGGGACTTGGTTCGTTAACGGGTTCGGCCTACACTAACCCCGTTCGCCAGCAGGCGGACCGAGGCGTGACAACCTCGTCGGTAAGTAGCCGTAAGCCCGGCCCGAATCTCTTCGGCCGGGAAGCGGGCGTGCATGTCCAGGGCTCTTTCGGGGGCCTAAAGACGCTCGCGCCTGTCTTACCGCAGGTTGTCACCTCCCGGCTTTTGGGCCGGCATCGCCTCGTTTTCATATGGGGCGGTGCCGCCGGCTGGGGAAGCCAAGCACTGCCCGACACGGGGGTGCGTATGGTTGCGGGACATGGTCGCCACTGGCGGAAAGCGTTTCAAACATCATCGGTGATTTCGGCAGCCATGCTGCTCGCCGCCTGTGGCGGTGGAGGTGGTGGAGGCGTTAATTCGTCCGGATCAATCCCGACGCCTGCACCCACGCCGACGCCCAGCCCGACACCGACTCCATCCCCCACACCGACCCCACCGCCCAGCGCTGCCGATAGCGCCGAGTACAAGGCGTCCGCCGCTGTGGTCGGCGCGAAGGCCGCCTACGCCTATGACAAGGGCATAACCGGCAAGGGCGTGACCATCGCCGTCATCGACACCGGTATCGCCACCAGCAGCGTCGAGTTTGCCGGCCGCATCTCGCCCGACAGCAAGGCGTTCGAAAGCAGAATCGCGCGTTGCGCTACCTGTGCACCGGAGACGGTGACCTTCCCGCTCGACGATGTGCAGGGCCATGGCACCGAGGTCGCCTCGTTCGCGCTGGCAGCGAAAAATGGCACGGGCGTGCACGGCGTCGCCTATGAAGCGACGCTGCTCGCCCTCAAAATCGCCGCGCCCGATCTCGAGAACGTCACCGCCACATCGGTCATCAAGGAAGCCGATGGCGCCAATCCGTCGAATATCGCTCCCGCCATCACCTATGCGGTGGAGAAAGGCGCGTTTGTCATCTCGCTGAGCCTGAACGGCGAGGCAGCCGGTTACACGGCGACCGGACAACGCAACGCGATGGACGGCGTCGTCAAAGCCGACCGGCTGCTCGTACAGTCCGTCTCCAACTTCGTCGATGACAAGAGCGCCGCGCCCGGTACGATCACCCGCAACCCCGTCGGCGAAAAGCTGGAAAACAGGGACAGTTTCCTGTTCGGCATCCGCGTCGACAGCGCGCTGCGACCGCCTAGCGGCAATGGCCTGCCCGGCGATCTTGCAGACCGCACGCTGGCGGTGGTCGCGACGGACGTCAGCGTCGTCGGCAAGGACGGGCAACTGACCACCGTCACCGGCAACAGCTTTGCGGCTCCCGCCATCGCCGGGGCCGCTGCGCTGCTCAAGCAGTACTGGCCGCAACTGGGCGGCAAGGCGATCTCGCGCATCCTGCTCGATACCGCGACCGACCTTGGCGACAAGGGTGCCGATCAGCTTTTCGGCGCTGGTTTGCTCAACATCGAGGCCGCGATGAAGGCACAGGCACCTGCCAGCGGCTTTGCCGCCGCCGACATGGTGCTGGCACGCTATTCCTCACTTAGCCTGTCGGGCGCGTTCGGCAGCGGCGGGCAGTTGTCGGACGCCGTGACCCGGATGACGGTTGTCGACCGCTATGGCCGTGACTTCACCATGACTGGCACCGCCGCACCACGCAGCCAGAGATCGGGGTTGCTGGCGGGTGCGATGCTGGGGACGATGGACCCACCGTGGCTCGCCACGAGTGCCAGCGACGGGAAGCTCGGCGTCGCCTCCGCTACCACCGGGCCATGGGCTGGGGCGCGGTCCAGCCGCCCGGCCACCTTCACCTTCTCGCCTGCTGCAGGCCATATGGTGAGCTTCAGCGCCAATGTCGCGGTCGGGCGAGGTGTGGGCATTGCTGGTTCTGCCCTGCGCGGTGTCGTCGCCGCGCCGGTCGGTACGTCATCGTCGTGGAGCGGCGCCGGCTGGTCGGCAGGCTTTGCTTCCGGCGCCTCACGCGACGGCCGCTCTGCTCTGCGCAGTGTCACCTTCGCGACACCGATGGGGCTTGGTGTCGAGCTATCGGACCTGACCGAACGTGGCCAAGTGTTGGGCGCGCGGGGCCCCGCTGGCTTTGCCCTGTCCGGCAGCCGGACGACGCTGGCCACCCTTATCGCCAGCCGCAGCATTGCAGGCGTGCTGCTATCGGCACGGGCGACGGCCGCGACCACCCGCGTCGCTGGCGGATCGGAGCTGTTGCGCTTCACCGGCGCGATGACCGGGACCGCCTTCGCGCTCGACGCCGCGCATTGCCTTGGTGGCGGGACCGTCACGCTTGGTCTATCATCACCGTTCCGGCTCGAACGTGCCCGCGCTGTGGTCGAGGCGCCGGTCGCCTATGACCTGATGACCGGCGTGCTCGCCACCCGCCTCACCACCGTCGACCTGACACCGACCGCGCGCGAGATGGATGTCGAGCTTGGCTGGTCGGCTGCGCTGTCGCCCACCTCCTCGCTGCGGCTCGGCATCGCCCACGCCTTCGACGCCGGGCACGTCGCCGGCGCACAGGACACCGCCGGCTTCTTCAGCCTGACCCTCCGCTGATCCACCATCACCACAAGGACATAACCATGTACGACCGAATAATATCCGCAGCGGTTGCAGCCGGACTGCTCACCTTCGCCGCACCCGCCTATGCCGCCGATCCGGCCACCATGAACGTGGCCGGTATTCGGCTCGGCGACACGCCGCAGCAGGTGAAAGCTGCCCTGCAGCAGGCCGGGTATAAGGTTACCGAGACGCGCAAGACCGAATCCTTCGCCCAGCGCGTTGCGATGGAAGTGGCGAACCGCAGGGGCGCGGCGGCACCCAATCCTACCTATGCCGGAACCGCCGAAATCATCGCCATGGGGCCACACCAGGAGCACGCCGACATCCAATTCGCGCAAGCAGCCGGCGGCGACAGCGTGTCGCGCGTCGAGGTGACCATCCCGGGCACGGTGATGAGCGATGCCGCGATGAAGACACAGCTCACCGCCAGATACGGCAAGCCTGATTCGGTGAAGGATCAGGGACTTAGCTGGCACTGGTGTGCACCGCAGGCGGTGAAGATCTGCGGCATGACCTATACCGGCGGCGAGCTCGATACGGCGTGGCCGACGCTGCGGGGCAGCACCGCCATGGGCACCAATTCCATCATCCTGGAAGCGGGCACCGATGCCGATCGCCGCCTCAAGCAGGCGTTCGAGGCTGCCGTGCTGGCGCGGGCGCCCAAGGCCGACCGGGCCGCGTTCTGACGATTGAACGGGGTGGCAGCGGCCACCCCGTCCATCTGATCAAAAGCCAAGTCGTACCGATTGGCCAGGCTTCACGGCTACCTCCGCGCGCAGCCGTTCAACCAGTTCCAGCGCATCCGCCGCTGGCCAGTGACGCAACTGGCGCGCGACCACTGCGAAGTCGCCGGGAGTCAGCCCCTCTACCATGCCAAGGCATTTCGGGGCGGGCTCTCCGAAAAAACGCAGGAAGGCGGCGGCGGCGCGCTCTGCCCCGAGCGGTCTCAGCCGAAGTTTAAAGACGAACCGCCGCAATGTCGCCGGGTCCAGCCCCGCCTCATGGTTCGTCGCCGCGACGACCGGCAACGGATGCAGGTCGAGCCACGTCAGCAGTTCATTGACCTGTCCCACTTCCCAACTGGTTCGCGCCGTGCTGCGGTCGAACAGCAGCGAGTCCGCCTCGTCGAACAACAGCACGGCCTCGCGCCGCCGCGCCTCGGCAAAGGCGTCGGCGATCTGCGCCTCGGTCTCGCCGACCCATTTGGACAGCAGGTCGGATGCCCGCTTGACCAGCAGCGGCCGGTCGAGCGCCCGTGCCAGATGATGCGCGAAGGCGGTCTTGCCTGTGCCAGGCGGGCCGGTCAGTAGCAGCGACACGTCGCTTGCCCCGCCATCTGCCATGGCCGCGAATAGGCGATCGACCGGCCGATCGGTTTCAAACAGGTCGAGGTCGAACGCCGCTGGGCCGGGCGGCGGCAGCGTGCCACCCCGCAGTGCCCGGACCAGCGCTTCGGCCGCGACGGTGCCGCCATCCTCTTCGCCGGCCAGCTTACCCGCACGCGCCGCCATTCGCAGAACCGTCGCTGCCTCTGGCGCGGCGTCGAGCAACGTGGCGAAGGCAGGGCCGGGCGTCACCCGCTCCTCACGTGCCACCCGATCGAGCATCGCCGCTGCCGCCGCCCGCGACGGCAGGTCGAGCCGCAGCACGAAGCTCATCCGCCGCAGAATCGCCGCATCGACATTGCCGATCGCGTTGGTCGTCCAGATCACCGGCACCGGGTTGGCCTCCAGCAGCCGGTTGACGAAGACCTTGCTGCCCTCGCGCCGACTGAACCAGTCGCCGCCCGCGGACGGGCTGGCATCGCCGATCAGGTCCTCCATCTCGTCGAACAGCAGCACCGATGGTCCCCGCCCGCCGAGCAGGCGTTGTGCCAAGGCCAGCGCTGCGACGCGGTCCCACCGGCCGGGTTCCTCGCCGTCCTCATCCGCCTCGCCGACGCCGTGCAGCACCGCGCCTGCCGCCGCCGCCAGCGTACGTGCCAGTTCGGTCTTGCCGGTGCCGGGCGGGCCGTAGATCAGGATGTTGACCCCCGCCGCCGCCTCGCCCAGCGCACCGCGCAGCAGGCGGATGAGAAAGTCGATCGGCTCGACATGCGCAAAGGCGTCGAGCCCCAGCGTCGCCGCCTGCCGCCGACCGACCAAAGTGTCGAGCATCGCCTCTTCGCTCGACGGAGCCCGGTCGAGCAGACGTTGCAAGGTCCAGCGGATCTCGACATCCGCCTCGCCCTCGCGGGTTGCCGTGAAGCAGGCCAGCCCCAGCCGCGTGACCGCACCCCGCCGCGCCGCGCGGTCCGCGTCCTCCGCACCCGCCCCGGCCATCTCGCCGAGGAGTTGGGGCAGGTCATGCCCGTGACGGCTGAGCAATCGCGCCAAGGCACCGACGCGCGGCAGTCGGTCACACGCAACCATCAGGCGCAGCAGCGCCGCATCGATCGGCGACAATCCCAGCAACTGCGCCAGCGTGCCCGCCAGTTCGAGCGCCTCGGCCCGCACCGGTCCCCCGCGCGGAGCAGCGAGACCGGCGAGCAGGGTTTCCCAGTTCCATTCGCCTTCCATGTCGGGCAGCAGCCAGGGCCGATGCGGCTCCGCCCATTCCAGCAGTGCTTTGGCGAGCGGTGCCGTGGCGGGCAACGCGCCCGCCGTCCGGAGCATCAGGCCCCGGACGATATCCAGTTCGTCCATGTCGTATCCACGCGTCTCTCAGGCCGACGGCGCAAGCGCGCGTCGACATCATTCCTGTCGAAAGGGTGAGGTGCGGCGGGGGCGGATGCCGGCCCGCCGCCAACGTCGTGGGACGTTTACGCGAAAGGCCGGAGACCGCCGACCCGTGCACCGCAATAGGCGGCAAGGTCGAACACAGCATGTCTCCGTATGGCCCGCCGGTTGGTGCGGGCTCGCAGGGCAGATAGCAGAAAGTAGTTACGCTCGCAATCCGTCAGGCGATCGTTACGGCATGCGCCCCTCCCGCCTGCTGCTCGAACCGGGTGCGTCGCCCGGTGAAGCGCTCGATCACCGCCGCCGCCGTGCGGGCATGCTCGCTCGGCTTGACCGTGGTGAATATGCCGCCGCCCGCCAGGGCCATCGGCAACAGCAACTGGTCGGCGAGATACGGCCCGGCAAAGGTCTCGCACCCTATATAGCCGCGCATCCGCCCCACCGCCGTCTTCGCGACCCGCTCCGCCGTCACGCCCAGTTGCGCGAAACCACTGACGATTTCGGTGACATGCTCGAACTTCGCCTCCAGTAGCAGGATGTTGCCCGGCCCCTGATCTACCGGCAACTCGCGCATGAAGCATTCGCGCTCCAACCAGTCGAACGCCTTGCGGACCACGGCAATCTCGCGCTCGGCGATCGACATGGGCAATCCGGCGAACAAGGCGCAGGCCGAAACGCCGAGCGCCTCGCCGCGCGTCAGGCATTCGATCGGCTGGAGCGGACCGGGGGTGATATCCACCTCGATCCGCCCGCCGCCACGCGGGTAGAAACCATGCCGGACCAGCCGCGCGTCCACTTGCCCGCCCATCCGCCGGACGATCGGAAGGAAGCAGCGCTCGATGAACTCGAACGGCGGGGCCAGCATGTTGTGGGTCCCGCCCTCCAGCACCAGCCGCGACGGAGCGTCAGTGAGCAGCAGCGGCATCAGGACGGTCTGCAATACCAGCCCCGTCGATCCCGCCGTTCCGACCGAAAAGCGATAGTCGCCAGCCTTTAACCGGCCGGGACGAAAGGTCAGTTCGGACGACCCGACGGCCAGCCCCTCGCACGTCGCGCTGCCGATCGCGCACGCCGCCTCGATCGCGGTGACATGCTGACGCATCAACCCCGGCTTCGACCGCTTGGCGCGGATATTCGTAATGCGGACCGGCTCCCCGGTAACAAGCGACAGCGCGCACGCATTGCGTACGACCTGTCCGCCGCCTTCGCCCTCGCTGCCATCAATCTCGATCATGATATTCACTCTGACCAATGGTGTGCGTCGTCAACGGCCGCCTTGGCGGCCGGTGAAGCGGGGCAACAGGCTCCCGGCCTGTCGCTATCTCCCGCTTCACCCTTTGACGCACACCACCTGTTTCAACGTATGGACGATCTCGACCAGATCGGCCTGGGCGGCCATCACGGCTTCGATCGGCTTATAGGCCTTGGGCGTCTCGTCGATCACACCCTCGTCCTTGCGGCATTCGACGCCCGCCGTATCGGCGATATGCTCGTCCAGCGTCACCAGCTTCTTGGCGGCCGTTCGGCTCATCACCCGGCCTGCGCCGTGGCTGCAGCTATCGAACGAGTCCGGGTTGCCAAGGCCACGGACGATGAACGACTTGGCGCCCATCGATCCGGGGATGATCCCCATCACGCCCTTCGCCGCCCGCACCGCGCCCTTTCGGGTCACCAGCACGTTCTCGCCGAAGTGGTTTTCGCGCGTGACGTAATTGTGGTGGCAATTGACCGCCTCCAACTCCGCCTCGAACGGCTTGGCAATGACTTTGCGCATCGCGGAGATGACGTTGGTCATCATCATCCGCCGGTTGAGCGCCGCATAATCCTGCGCCCAGCCGACCGCCTCGACATAATCGTCGAAATGGTCGGTCCCTTCCGGAAAGTACGCCAGATCCTCATCGGGCAGGTTTAGGTGCCATTTGCGCATGTCCTGCTTGGCCAGTTCGATGAAGAAGGTGCCGATCGCATTGCCGACGCCGCGCGACCCCGAGTGCAGCATCACCCACACCCGCGCCTCTTCGTCGAGGCACAGCTCGATGAAGTGGTTGCCGGTGCCCAGCGTCCCCAGATGCACGAGGTTGTTCGTGTTTTTGAGCCGCGGGTGCTTCTCGCAGATCCGGTCGAAGCGCTGGACCAGCGTCGCCCACGCCGAGACGATCGCAGGCGGCGGGCTGCCCCAGCTACCATTGTCGCGCTTGCCACGCCCGACGCTGCGACCATGCGGCACCGCCTGCTCGATCGCCGAGCGGACGCCCTCCAGATGGTCGGGCAGGTCGCTCGCCATCAGCGAGGTCCGCGCCGCCATCATGCCGCAGCCGATGTCGACCCCGACCGCCGCCGGGATGACCGCGCCCTTGGTCGGGATCACCGAACCCACCGTCGCGCCGATGCCGATATGGACGTCGGGCATGGCGGCGACATGCTTGAAGATGAACGGCATCTGCGCTGCCCGCGCCAATTGTGCCCGCGCGCCGTCCTCGACCGGCACGCCGCGCGTCCAGGCTTTGATCGGCACCCCGCCGGGGACGTTGGTGTATTCGTAAGCGGTGGCGGTCATCGTCTCACTCCTCGGACTTACCTTTGAGGCGGCCGGCCTATTCCGGCCGCCTCTGCCGCGTGTCGGACCGTTCGATACCATGCGATCCGACGAACATGGCTTTGCGAGGAGCGTGCCAAATGCCGCCCAACAGTCGAAAAACTTGCCTATCCACTTCGTAATTAGGGATTTTCTCGGCACTTCGATCATGAGCGGGTTGATCCGCTCCTCAAGCGGTTACGATCGACATGGATCGTAATTTATCCTATAGTATCGCCATGAAACCTACTGTCGCTATCGGTTTTCTCGGCTCGACGCTCGATGCCGCTAAGTTCGACGCCGGGCGGTGGAACCGATGGCGGCCGACAGTCGGCCTCACCATGCACGAAGACCTGCGGGTCGACCGGCTCGTCCTGATCCACGGAAGCCAGCATCAGCGCCTTGCCGCGTTCGTGGCGCTCGACATCGCCTCCGTGTCGCCGGAAACGCGGGTCGAGATGCAGGTGATGGATTTTACCGACCCGTGGGACTTCGAGGAGGTCTATGGAAAGCTGCTCGACTTCGCGCGGGCCTATCCGTTCGATCCGGATGCGGAAGACTATCTCGTCCACATCACGACCGGCACGCACGTCGCGCAGATCTGCCTGTTCCTGCTGACCGAGGCACATTATCTGCCGGGTCGCCTGCTTCAGACACAGCCTGCCCGTGGATCTGGCGGCGCGGCGGGGACGTGGAACATCATCGACCTCGACCTGTCACGCTACGACAGCATCGCCACGCGCTTCGCCGCCGACAGCGCCGAGAGCACCAGCTTCCTGAAATCGGGCATCGACACGCGCAATGCGGCCTTCAATGCGATGATCGACGAGATCGAGCAGGTCGCCGTCCGCAGCCGCGCGCCCTTGCTGCTGATGGGGCCGACCGGCGCGGGCAAGAGCCAGCTCGCCCGGCGCATCTATGAACTAAAACGGGTCAAACGGCAGGTGAAGGGGCCGCTGGTCGAGGTGAACTGCGCGACGTTGAAGGGCGACAGCGCGATGTCGGCCCTGTTCGGCCACCGCAAGGGCGCCTTCACCGGCGCCGCTGCGGACCGCGCCGGGCTGCTGCGCACGGCGGACACCGGCGTGCTGTTCCTCGACGAGATCGGCGAACTGGGCCTTGACGAACAGGCGATGATCCTGCGCGCAATCGAGGACAAGCGCTTCCTCCCCGTGGGCGCCGACCGCGAAGTCGACAGCGACTTCCAGCTGATCGCCGGCACCAACCGCGATCTTGCCGCCTGCGTGGCGGCGGGGACGTTCCGCGACGACCTGTATGCGCGACTCAATCTCTGGACCTTCGCGCTGCCCGGCCTTGCCGAGCGCCGCGAGGATATCGCACCCAACCTCGACTATGAGCTTGATCGCCACGCCGAGCGCGAGGGCGACCGCATCACCTTCAACAAGGAAGCGCGCGACCGCTATCTCGCCTTCGCCACCAGTGCCGAGGCGCGCTGGCCCGGCAACTTCCGCAACCTCGCCGCCAGTGTCACCCGCATGGCGACCTTCAGTCCGTCGGGACGGATCAACGTCGACTGCGTCACCGCGGAGATCGCGCGGCTCAAGCGCCTATGGACGAGCGGGTCGGACGCACCTGATGCACTCGCCGGACTGATGTCGCCGGAGCAGTTGGAGGCGCTCGACCCGTTCGATCGGGTCCAGTTGGTCCATGTGGTGGAGACCTGTCGCGAGAGCCGCTCGCTGTCCGAAGCCGGCCGCACCCTGTTCGCCGCGTCCCGCCGTCAGCGCACCTCGACCAACGACGCCGATCGCCTGCGCAAATATCTGGCGCGGTTCGATCTGAGCTGGACCGACGTGATCGGCGATTGCTGACCCTGTAGGATACGGGGCGGCCGATGCCGCCCCGTACCGCTCAGGCCGCCGCCGTGATCCTGCTCCATCCCGTGCGGAAGGCGCTGATCTCGTCCGCCCAGAGTTGATGGGCCGTGTCGACGAGATCGGGATGCTCACCGGCCCATCCGCTCGGCAGGTGCTGCCGCGCCAATACACAGAGGTGAACGTGCTGACGGGCGGTGCTCAGCCCGTCGCCAGGCACGTGCAGCACTGCCATCGTCGACAGGCGACGACCGCCCGCCAGATGAACCGCCGCATAGGCCGACGCCATGTCGAGCAGGTCATGCGACGGCATGTCATACTCGCCTTTGATGGTCAGGATCGCGGCGAGCAGCCGCTGATGCGGCCGGACGTTCGCATCGTAATCCTCCAACAGCCGCCACAGCGGGGTATCGGGCGCCCCTTGCGCCAGGATCAGCCGATGATCGCGGGCCGTGACGGGCAGACCACACGGTGTCCGCGGCGCATCGGCTTCCGGTTTGAACGGCGCCAACTTGCTGCCGAAAACCGCCATGACGTGGTTGACGCTCTGCCGGGATCGCGGGCGCAGCAGCGCATAGCCGATGGCCTCACAGCCGGGTTCGCGCACGTCATAGATCATGTCCATGACCTCGGCCGGGCTGTACCACGGTACTACAGCCGCATTTTTGGTCTTCATTGTCTTTGTCACTCCGGCGGCGTGGGCTGCACACGCGTCGCCTTCTTTTTTCACCCTGACGGTACAGCCGCCAAGGCGCACTCCTGCTTCTCTCCTTGTGCTTCCGGCGCTCCTCTAGCGCCCGGCCCCTCGCCCTTGAGGCGGGAAACCGGGGGGAAAGTCTATATCGCTCGGCCCTTTGCTCAGGCGGGGCAGGTTCGCATTACGCCTTTCGCCGCGCTTACTTTGCTCCACGATGGGCACCGCCGAGTTAAGCTCACCTGCTGCCGAAGAAGGCACGGTCGCAGGCGGCACGGATGCGGGCATCGCCGTTCGTTTCGCGACGGGGATCGGTCGTTTGATCACGTTCGCCGGTGGTGAGGCGGCCGGAACAGTCTGGCCCGGGCTTGCAGGCATATCGTCCCTCGCGCCTTGGATCGGTCGCGCCGGCGGGAGGGGCGAAAGTGATGGACCTACGGTAGCAGCGGGCGGCGAGGCAAGTTGCCCAGCGAGAGCATTCTCCGGTTGCGTGAGCGACGGCTGACGTGCGCGCCACCGCTGCGCCAGATCGGGGTCCGCCAGTGCATCGGCGAGGCCATATCTGACGGCCATGGCAAAAGTTCGCTCGCGGAATTCGCGATCGCCCGCCACAATCACGCGGCCGTCCGAAAATCGGACGGCAAGACGAAACGCTGTGAGCATGGCCGCCTCGTCCCGTGCGATCACGTCGATTGCCTCACCCCTGTCGAGGAAGACTGTGGGACCATCGACTTTCCGGGCGTAGCGGACGCCGTCCGAGCAGGGATAGGCATGAAATCCATTGATCGACGGCAGATCGGCCGGGCGCTTGCCGCTCCCCACTCCGAAGCTGGAGAACGCCCTTGCGCTATGGCGATGACGCCACGCTTCGGCAAAGGCACCTTCCCCCTGCTCATAATACCAGCTTTCCAGATTTGGAGCGGGCCGTTTGGGCACCTTTTGCCTGGCGAGGGCAGCCGCGCGTGCTCGATCGGTCGCATGCTCTGACGATGCGGCGTCGCGCTTGGCTTTCTGCCACCTCTTCCACCGCTCGAGCTCGCCGCGATATTCATCAGCCCGGAAGGCCTTCGCTAGCCGATCCCCCTTCGCGTCACGGGCCGCGATTTCCACAGCGGCCGCCCGCGGGACGAAGTCCCCAAGGCGCTTTTCCAAGCGCACGCGGGTGATCGACCGATCGACGGCCGATGCTCGTACCTTCTCGTTTCCAATCGATAGGATGACGCCGTTCGTCCCGATGGTGTCATAGCTGATACCAACCTCGGCGAGCGAGCGATGCAACGCGTCCCACGATCGCGCCGCCCGGATCAGGGGCACGGCTTCCTCCTGGGCGATCCGGTGCGCGGAACGATAGCCCGTCCGGGTTTCGAACGCCGCGGCCTTCTGGGAGATTGATTTCCGACCCGCATCGACGCGCGCCGCCGCCCCGGCACTCATCACCACGCGACCATCGACCACCTGATAGCGCGCATCGGCTTCGGCTTGCCAGCCGAACCGATCGACGATCAGGGCAATCGCCTGATGCGCTGCCTCGAGCGTGAAGCCGTCGTTGATCTCGATCATCCGCCGGGCAAGCGGATCATAGCGGTTGAGCGCGATATGGACGTGACGATTGTCGGTGTCGCCATGGCAAGCATAGATGCACGGCTGGTCGCTGACGCCGAGATGCCCCAGGAAGATGCTGACCGCTTCGTCGATCTCGGCGGGCGTCGGCAACTCGCCTTCATGCCAACTCAGCAGCCAGTGGTCGATCGGATTGGGGCTGCGGGTCGCCGCCTGCGCGACGGCGATCATCTCGGCGCGTTGCCCCTCGATGGCGGTGCTGACGAAGTTGCGACCACCGATATGGAACAGGCGCTCGCCTTTCGTGCCGCCGAGCTTCTCGCGCAGCATATAAGCGACCTGATAATCCCTCTCTTCGCTCTGCTTCTCGGGCTGCCGGAGATAGTCGACGAGGTTGCGCGCATGCCTCGCCCGCTCCGTAGTCGCATTGCGCCCGGCCGGGCGCGCCGGGATGCGTTTCACGATCACGGGGCGTCGGCCTTTTCATCGCCATCCACCACATCGTCCAATTCGTCGACCAACCCAAGGATTGCGGTGCACACGTCGCCGAGCGTCGTGGCGATCACGAACTCGTCGACATCGTGCGTCTCGGCCAGCTTCTGGACGCGGCGACCCGCGACGTGCAGCGCTGCGATCTTGCGCAGGGCATCACGATTGCGCACGCCGCCACCGAACAGACGGGCGCGAGCGTAGGTGGAAATTCCCACTTCGCCCGCCTCGCTGACCAAGCGCTGCCGCTCCTCGGCCGTCACCCGGAAGACGATGCGGTCGCCGGAATCCTTCCTCGGCGGACGCTTGCCACGCGCCTTCCGAGGAGCTCGGCCGGCCTTATTCTCGCTCACGCCGCTTCCCCTGCGACAAGCCTCCGGCGCGGAGCAGGCCCCGCACCGCGGCCGGTGGTGTCATACACCACCCATCCTGCTACCCTATTTCCTCCCTCTTCAGCGCGCAGGCGAGAGCCGGAGCGCGTGCTCCTTCTCACCTGGGTGCGCACCCTCTTTCTTCTGTCCTGCCCAGCCCGCCGGGCTGGCCCGGGGCGCGTCATGCGCGGTCCCCCTTCGCGCGCGTCGGGCGCGCCTGCCGCAGCTTCTGCGGCAGGAGGCAGATGGTCCGCTGGTCGGACAGATGGCCGGTCACGATCGGGATCTTCGCTACCGTGGCCTTGAGCTTCTCGAGCGAGGCACGGCCCGGATAGCGGGTCATGCCCTCGCCACCGGTCCCCTTATGGCCGAGCAGATCGTTGCGGAACTCGATGAAGACCTCTTGGTCCTTCAACTCGTCCGACACGGTATGGCGGGCGGAGTGCATCGCCTGACCGCGCTTCCGGTCGGGCACGCTCGGCGCGATATAGATCCACCACAGCTTGTAGAAGACGTCGCCCAGCTTGCGCTTGGTATCGCCGCCGGGCACGAATTCGGGGAACAGCAGCGTCTCGCCAGCCGCGCGCATCGCCTCGACATAACGCAGGAAGCCCAACCGGATGAGCTCGTCGGCGATGACGATCACGCGCCGGGCGGACTTGTTCTTGATCCGCCCGGTGATGGTGGGGCGGATCAGCAGATAGTCGATACCATGCCGCTCCTCGACATCGGCCAGCATCAGCTTCGCCAGTTCCTCGCGACGTGCGCCGGTGTACCAGACCAGCAGCAGCAGGTAGTACAGGCCATCGTGGAAGATCTTGGAGCCGGGCTCCAGCCGTTCCTCGACGCCGACGCAGCCCGTCCATGGCGGCAGGCGGAAGATCGCCTCGCCTTGTTCCCGCGTGTAGCGGAGCCGTGCTTCACGCTCATCCTTATCGATCGGGGCCGTGAACTCGCCGAAGTCGATCGGCTCGGCGATGGCCACCGCCTTGCGCGTGAAGCTGTGGATCTGGCCAAGCTTGTTGAAATGCTTGTTGGCGGTGCCGGTGGACAAGCCGATCTGATCCATGGGTACATCGCCCGTCTCGACTCGATCGGCGAACACGGCCGCCGCCTGTTCGAGGCTCTGCCCGACTTCGCGATCGCCAGCGGCCTTGCCATAGTTGACGGAGAGGCGGTCGAACCATTTGTCGAGCTCGACGATGTCCGCCTTGGTGACCCGCCACATCGGCGTTCCAGGGGGCAGCGACTTCTGCAGCAGCACGGCGGCCCAGCGAATCTGGCGCAGCGTCTGTTCGCCGACGCTATCCTTCTCGCGCTTGCCGCCCTTGCGATGCTCCAGCAGGCGGGGAGTCGTGGCGATCATCCGCTCCGCTGCCTCGACCGGGGTGCAATGCAGCCAGTCCTCTGGCACCGCTGGCACGGCACCGACCGGCGCCGGATGAACGCCAGCGACCGGAATGGGGAACGGTGCCGGTGTAGGCGTGGCCGTATTGCCAGACGCCACAGTCCCTGGCGCGGCCGCATCGCGCAGCTGCGCCTCTGCGGCGGCATAGACATCGCGGTACGCCGGGTAGAGGGCTAGCTCCAGCATCCAGCGCAGCCGGTCATCGATCGCGAAACCGGCGGCGGCGAGATGGCGATCGATCTCGTCCTGTCGGATCGGGTCGATGCCGCGCTCCTCCCGCATGGCGATGATCGTGCGCAGGTCGGCGATCCGCTGCGCGCTCCAGCCCTCCGCCTCCAACTTTCGCTCTTCGGCCGGCAGGAAGGACAGGCGACCGCCCTGGTTCCTCAGCCGCTCGAAATAGTCAATGAAAGCGAGATTGGCTGCCGAGTGGTTTGCGACATCGTATGGCGTCGATCGCTGCAGGGTGCAGACCTCGGCCAACCGCTCCTCGTACATCGCCTTGGCGATCGCCTGGAGCTCCTGCTCGGTGATATCAGTCTTCTGCTTGGCCCGCCTGTCGAGCATCTCCAGCACCCTCGGCGTCACTGCCGTGAGCGCCGCCCCCATGTTGCGCGCTGCCTTCCGGTCGGTGGTCCGCAGCGACAGCCGGACATCTAGGGTACCATTATCCAATAAACGATGAATTCGGCGCCACCAGAAAATGTGCCCGCGCCGGTAAACGTGTTGAAGACAGTCCAAAACCGCGGCCTTCCCGGCCAGCGCATTGGCACAATCCGATGCACAATTGTGCAGGTGCCAACGGCCGCCCCTGATAGTCAGCCAGCATCTTCAAACACTTAGCAGCCAATTGGCTGGGATTTCAGGCAGATGGCTGGGGCGGCAGGACGCGCACACTTCACCATTAACCAATTAAGTCATTGAAAAAATAAGCAGATGACTTCGGCTCAGCGGCCGTTGTAGCCAAGCAATGTTCACATGGAAAGACCCCACTTCTCTGAATGCGACGAATCGTGTTCGCGATTGATCGAGCCTCATTGTCTAAGAGCCCGACTCATAATTATGACTTTGCGAGGCGCCGCGTCATTCGTCTGATGGAAGCGATGAGGAGCCATGCCTCTGACGAGGCGATGGAAGCTTCCCAGTCTTTGGCAAGGCGTCGGCATCGG
>Ga0308171_1002120_pt1 | contig 22265 bp, 21 predicted proteins | sample PhyGR1_FD_202135 | JGI IMG/M metagenome (GOLD analysis project Ga0308171, IMG submission 202135) | Phyllosphere microbial communities from UC Gill Tract Community Farm, Albany, California, United States - DLSLSG.R1 | ecosystem: Host-associated > Plants > Phyllosphere > Unclassified | place: USA... | reverse complement strand
TGCGCCCAGCGTTTCAGCCTCGCGGCTGTACCGGATGACATCATGCGTGTTTTCAGCACCCGTTCCGATCAGAACGGGCACGCGACCATCTGCCTGCTCGATAACGGTACGGGCAACGAGATGACGCTCCTCGTCGGTGAGGGACAGAAATTCACCCGTTGAACCAAGCGGAATCAGACCAGCGATACCCTGCGCAATCTGCCATTCGGTAAAACGACGCAGGACAGACAGATCCACCTGCCCCTCTTGATCAAAAGGCGTAATCATCACCGTATAAGTGCCGCGAAATTTCATGATTTTACCCTCGATTGAAAATGATGTCCCCCGACCTCCGAAGCGGTCAGGCCATGTTGTCCTGGGCGTCCTGTGAATTCATGAAACGCGCAATCGGATGATCGGGGGTGGCGGCGTCAGCGCTGTCAGCGGCATGGATCACCCTTCCCTCTTGCAGAAGAATGATGCGGCTGGACAGGCTACGCACAGCCTGCATGGCATGTGACACCTGAATGATTGTCATGCCCTCAGCGGCCAGGTCCTGCATCAGATGCCCGACTTCGCGCACACGCGCCGGATCAAGAGCCGATGTCGGCTCATCCAGCAGGAGTAAGGCAGGGCGCTGCATCAGGGCACGGGCAATCGCGACGCGCTGCTTCTGCCCCCCTGAGAGTTCGCGCGGGGACAGCTTGGCCTTATCCTCGATTCCGAGCCTTTTCAGGAGCGTTCGCGCCTCTTTTTCGGCTTCGTCGCCAGGCCGCTTATGCACAAGCGTCGGTGCCAGGGTTAGGTTACGCAGGACCGACATGTGATCGAACAGACCGAAATTCTGAAACACGATCGCAGCCTTGTGTCTCAATGAGGCGGCAGCGTTGGGCGCCGAGAGGTCGATCCTGCGTCCGTCCACGGTAACCGTGCCCGACTGAGCGCCCTGCAGCCCGATCAAGGCGCGCAGCATGGTTGTCTTGCCCGAACCCGATGGTCCAATCAGGCTGACGATTTCCCCACGGCCGGCTTGGAAGCCCACATTGCCGAGGATCTCCTTGCGACCCTGTCGAACAGAAACATTGCTTACATCAAGATAGGGCAAGACGCTTCTCCAGAGCACGACTCAGCCGCGTCAGCGGATAGGACAAGGCGAAGTATAGTGAAAGGACGACGATAAAGACGGGTGTCGCTGGCAAGCCGCGACTTGAAAGGATCACACCTGCCTGGCTGAGTTCCACAACACCAATCTGGGATGCCAGCGCCGTGTCCTTGATAAAGAGCACGAGATAGCCAATTGCCGGCGGGAGAATGGCCCTCATGGCTTGCGGCAGAACCACATGGCGCCAGCGCGCCCAGACAGGAAGGTCGAGAGCAAGTGCAGAATCGAATTGCTCAGGGCCGACAGTACGAATGCCGCCCAGGATGATTTCCGAGAGATAGGCCGAGGCGATCAGGCCAATGGCCCCTATTGCCACTCCCATTGCCCCGATATCGGCACCCAATGCACCAGCGAGAAAGAAAAGGCCATAAAGCGTCACGATGAAGGGAATCCGACGCATGATCTGCACATAGGCTGCACCGACCAGCCCAAGGCCTGGGAGCCATCTCACAGTCGACAAACGCATGGCGGTCAGGGCGATACCCCCAGCCACCCCAAGCAAACCGCCTGCCAGTGAGAGAATGGCCGTACGCAGAACAGCGTGTTCGAAGAGGGCGATATCATAGACCGAAAAAACCATCAGACCCTGCGCTCCACAAGGTGATGTAAAAGCGCGAGAAGCCCCCCAAGGACAAAGGACAGGATGATATAAAGGCCTGCGGTAACGCTCATTACTTCGACGATACGAAAGCTTGAGGTGCCAATATCGTAGGCACGCCCTGTCAGATCCTCCACGCCAAAAATGGAGGCCATCGAGGAGCCGAGGATCATGATCTGGAAGTGGTTAGAAAGCGCCGGATACATGGCCCTTCCGGCATGAGGAAGAAGAACACGGGTCCAGATCTGGAAACGGTTCATCCCAAGCGTGAGCGCGGCGTCATGATAAGCATGCGGAACGGTTCGCAGACCAGTTGCCAGAATTTCTGCGAGGTATGCCGCAGCATTGAGCGCCATGCCCGTCAGCACGGAAATGAAAGGCGATACCGTCATGCCGAATAACGGCAATGAATAAAACAGGGCAAAGATCTGCGACAATTGCGGCGTATTCGTCAGGGCCGTACCGTAAATAACGCTCAGCCGTTTCACCAGACCACACCCATCGACGCGCATGATCACCAGCACCACTGCCAGAAGCAGGCCCAGAGCAAAGGAAATGCCTGCGAGCAGCATTGTTGTACCAACACCTCCAAGCAGGAAAGGCAGCTTCAGCATGACAGGATGAAAATCGAGGCCGCTCATTCTGAATGCGTATCCGCACCGAACCATCGCTTGTCGATGGACCGCAATGCGCGACTCCTGCGCATCGCCTCAATGATCCTGTTGACCTCTGCGATGAGTTGGCGGTCTCGCGGATTCATCCCGATACCGTCCTCTCCGGCCGGCGGCGCAAACTCCCTCTCTATGCGCCAGGGGGAGCGGGGATCTTGGGGAACAAGATGCCCGACATAATCAATGACATCGACCAGTGCGTCCCCCCGGCCCTGAGCGAGGGCGCGCATCGCATCCTCATATGTATCAAGAACGAGCATTGCCGCTCTTGGCGCCTGTGCCCGCATAAAGGAAACGGCGGTGGAGCCACGCACCTCAACCAGACGAAAACGGCCCGTAGCGAGATCGGCAAAATGCTGCACCGGAGAAAAACCCGGCATGATGGCCGCGAATGACTCCCGATAGAGAGGCGCGGAAAACGCGATGACGGCCTCACGATCGGCGGTCCGTGTCAGACCGCCGAGCACGACATCCACCTTACCCGCCAGAAGATAGAGAATACGCCCACTTGAAGTCACCGTGACGAAGCGCGGCTCTACCCCGAGTTCGCGAGCGAGGTACGAGCCGACATCGAGATCGTAACCCACAAGGCGATTGTGATCATCATAACCAGCCAATGGGGGTAATCCGGGCTCCACCCCTATATTCAGATGCCCGCTCGCACGTATCGCGTCGAGATCACGGGCCTGCGCCAGCCCGGGACTAAAAGCACAAGACCCGAGGAGACTCAGGAAGAGAACAGCCGCGCGCGCAGCGACGCCACGCCTGAACAAGGCACGACACCTATTCAACCCGGCATCGCCCCTGACGCTCTGCGCTACCTTGTCCGTGAGGCTGCTCATAAGATGATTTCCTGCCCCAATGCGAGTTTGCTCTTGCGGATTCCGCGCCCCTCACCTAATCGTAATATACGCTTTGTATACGATAATAAACCCGTTTCTTAGATTCTCTATCAAAACGTTCTGATAAGGAAATATCGTGACCCTGGTGCGTCTCACTTTCAAGGGCAAGAAGCTCGAGGCCCATAAAGGGGAGCCTCTGACCGCTGCGCTGATCAGGGCCGGATATCTTGCCCTTGGACAGAGCCGAATGCCGGGTCAGGGCCAGCGTGGTACGTGCGGGGCTTTTTGCTTCATGGGTGTTTGTCAGGAGTGCCGTGTCATCGTTGATGGCAAGCTTGCACAGGCCTGCCGCACCTTTGTTGAAACCGACATGCAGGTTCTTCCCTATGACCGCCTCTGAGCACAGACCCGATATCACCGTTGCAGGCGCCGGGGTCTCCGGGACCACCTGCGCGGTGGCACTCTCTCGCCATGGGTTTGCCGTCACGCTCATAGATGATCAGCCCGATGCAGGCGGACAGGTTTTCAGGGCTCCATCACCCTATGCCAGAGAAAAAATCCGTGCGGACCAGGAACGGAAAAAGGGCGACAGGATACGTAAGCATCTTGCTGCTTCCGGGGTCGACCATCGTCGTGCCACGCGCATATGGGGGCTGACGGGGCGATTTGAGCTCGATCTGCTTGGCCCTGATGGCATGGCTCAGCTCCGAGCCGAGCGACTGGTTATCGCCAATGGCGCTGTTGAGCGTTTCCTTCCTGCGCCGGGCTGGACGACACCGCGGGTTATCGGCCTTGCAGGTGCAAGCATTCTCCTGAGAGGGGGTGGGACGCTCCCCGGTCGGAGTATCGTCCTGGCTGGATCCGGGCCTCTGCTCTTTTCGGTCGCCCATCAGGTGCTTGCGCTTGGCGGCAAAGTCGCGGCCATTGTCTCATCTGCAGGGCTGGGGGAATGGATCGAACTCGGTACGAAATTGTATCGCGACGCCGGGCGTCTGCTGGAGGCCACACGATGGATGGCGCAAATCACCGCTGCCCGCATCCCTATCCATTATCATGCCCGCATCTCGGATATCCAGAATCTGGAAGATGGGGTTCTCGTGACAATCTGCCCCAAGGATCGCAGGAAATCCTCCTCGACCGTGAAGGCCAGCATACTGGCCTATGGCGATGGCCTGAAGCCCACAACGCTCCTCTCGAGAGCAGCCGGAGCTCGGCATGAATACGATCCGTCAGGAGATTACTTCAAACCGGTCACCGATACGGCGGGGCGCACCGATGTCACTAACCTCTATGTGACAGGCGATGCAGCCGGGATAGAGGGCGCGGAGGCCTCACGGCTCAGAGGACTTCTCACCGCCCATGCTATCGCGCTCGATACTGGGCGTATAACCAAGGCTGGATTCGACTCATTGGCGGCGCCGGCGCTTCGACGCCTGCAAAAACTGGCCGCGATTTCCGTCACGATGCGCCGTTTGATGCGGTCAGGTCATGACTGCGCTCTTGCCATACCGGAGTCGACGATCCTGTGTCGCTGCGAACGGGTCATGGCCTCTGCGGCGCGCCAGGCCGTTGCGGCAGGGGCTAGGGATGTCAATCAGGTCAAGGCGTGGACACGCTGCGGCATGGGCCCTTGTCAGGGGCGCTCCTGCGAAGACGGGCTGCGCCAGATCCTGATTGAGACTGGCGGCATATCCCCTCAGGACACCGGGATATTTACCGTACGCGCCCCGTTTTTTCCGCTCCCATTGAGCGCGATCTCAGGAGAATTCGATTACGACGATATCCCGCTTCCAAAGGCGGCGCCGCTATGAGCGTGACCATCGGGACTGCGCATGAACGCTATGACGCGGCTATCATCGGCGCCGGTGTCATGGGCGCGACAACCGCATTGTTCCTTGCCCAGGCTGGCATGAAGGTCGCGTTGATTGAACGCGGGGCCCTCTTTCGCGCTGCTTCCGGGATCAACGCAGGCACCCTGACCTTGCATATGACCCGGGCTCAACTGATACCCCATGCCATCAGGGGACGGGAGATGTGGCTTGATGCGGCGCGCTGGCTTGGCGAGCCGGTAGGCGCTGTTTCCACTCATGGACTGTCCCTGGCTTTCACCGAAGCCGAAGAAGCGCTGCTCAGGGCGCGGGCGCGTGTCAGGTCGGAAGCAGGCGCACCGATCGAGATTATTTCTGCCGGAAAAGCCGTCGGAATAGAGCCGGGGCTGAACCCGGGACTGCGCGCCGCTGCGTCATGCGCCCTTGACGGCCATATCCCGTCCTATCGCGTCGGAGCCGCCTACGCACGCGCTCTGGAGCGAGAGGGTGTCACCCTGCTTGAGCACGGCGAGGTGGCGCAGATCGCAACGGGTAACGGGGGCGATCATGCCATCCATCTTCGCGATCGTGCCCATCCTGTTCATGCCGCACGCGTCGTGGCGAGCGGAGGAGCCTGGCTCGAGAAAATGCTCGACTGGATGGGTTTTGCCATCCCGATACGCTGTCTGTTCAATCAGCTCGTCGTCACCGAGCCCATGAGCGAAGTGATGGGAAGCGTCATCAGCATTGCCAACGGTCTCCTCTCGCTCAAGCAATTCACCAATGGAAGTGTGCTTATTGGCGGCGGCTGGCAGGGAGAGGGCACGCTTGAAGCAGGCGGAACGCGCGTCATACCCGAAAACCTGCGAGGCAATGTGAGGCTGGCCCAGCATGTCATTCCCGCGCTTAGAAATGCGATGGTGCTCAGGGTATGGCTTGGCCAGGAGGCCGAGACACCCGACGCCATGCCATTGATCGGCTCCCTGGGGCCGGACGACACGCGGTTTGTCATTGGCTCGGTCCATTCCGGTTTTACCAGCGGCCCGTATATGGCCCGCCTCCTTGCAGATCGTATCCTGGGGGGTGATCCGGACCTGAGGGCATTTGACCCCTGTCGTTTCGCTCTCCCGCCAGCGACAAAAACCAGTTCCCTGCCCCCCACTCTCTCCTGACAGGATCGTCATGACGTCTTTCGAAACGGCCTCGCACTTCAGGGGGATCTATGCCGCCACCCTCGTTCCTTTCGACGAGACGGGGCTTATCGCGTTCTCCTTGCTACGCGCCCATCTGCGTCGCTGTACGGCAGATGACGGGATCAGGGGCATTCTCTGCAACGGGCACGCTGGCGAAAACCATCTTCTCACCCGGGAAGAGAAAAAACAGGTCATAGAGGTCGCACGGGAGACGCTTGGAAACGACCGTCTGATCGTGAGCGGGATCCTCGCCGAGGAGACGACAGAGGCCTGTTTCCATGTGCAGGACGCGATTGATGCCGGGGCTGATGCCCTGCTGGTCTTTCCTCCGTTCTCATGGGCGCTGGCACAGGACGATGCGGCCATCATCGCGCATCATCAGGCCATATGCGCTGCGTCGACAGTGCCGGTCATGCTGTATCAGTCATCAATCGGCAGCGGAGGCATGGCCTATAGCCTTCCCCTCCTCGAAACGCTTCTCGGCCTGCCGGGTATCGTTGCCGTCAAGGAGGGCAGTTGGGAAACGAATGCCTATGACCGCCACAGGAGACTGGCCGCGCGGGTTGCACCGCATGTGCAGGTCATGGCCTCAGGAGATGAGCATCTGCTCCCCTGTTTTGCGATTGGCACGACAGGCAGTCTCGTCAGCCTCGCTGCCATACTGCCGCGCTCGATGTGCAGGCTCTGGGGCGCTGTCGAAAGTGGCGACATGGCGAAAGCCCGTGCGATCCATGAAGCGATCCAGCCTCTCGCCAACCTGATCTACGGCAAGGCGCCATCCAGCCGGGCCACGTTGCGGCTCAAGGCATGCCTCGTCATTCTGGGAGAATGGAGCGCCTGCCGCACCAGACGACCTTCTGTTATCCTCTCTTCCAATGAGTGGTCGGCTCTTCGGCACGCGCTGGAAGCCGCAATGAAAGTGGAAGAAGAGGCATGAGTGAGTACCGGGTTGCTGAACGCGAGCAAAATCTTGCAGAACTGGCTTATACCCAGATCAGACAGATGATCCTCGAGAAGAAGCTGCCTGGCGGCACTTCTGTAGTTGAGGGAAGACTGGCAGATCACTTGGAAATTTCCCGCACACCGGTACGCGAGGCGCTGATGCGCCTGGCTGCGGAGGACCTTCTGGTAAAGCAGGGCTCACGCTCGTTTGCCGTACGCAATGTCTCTGCTGCAGAGTTCTTTCAGGGCATCCATATTCGTGAGATTCTCGAAAGCGAGGCGATTGCGCTTTCCTTTGATCGGCTTGATCGGGGTTTGCTCGGCTCGCTGCGCGCAGAAGTTGTCGAGTTGGGAGAAACGCCCGAGCAAACTGCTGCGCAATGGCAACTCGATGACCGCCTTCACCTCCTCTTTCCCAAGACCACCGGAAATGGCGTGATGGTGCGAACGATCGACTCTCTGCGTACGCTTACGCGGCTTTGCGAGGTTTCCTACCCGCTCGGTCGCGTGCCTGCCTCTACTGTCGAACACCTGGCCATCCTCGATGCCCTGCTGGACGGTGACGCGAATGCAGCCCGGCAGGCCATGGTCACGCATCTGCGCAATGTCGCTGCAGATTGCATGGAAATTCTGCGCGGCGGCTAAGGTCCCCCGCTCTTACAGGAGCTTGCAATGACCCACTATGACCTCGTTATCAAGAACGGTCTGATTGTTACGGCTACCGATCAAATTAGAGCCGATATCGGTATAAACGGGGAAAAAATCGTCGCCCTGGCCCATCATCTTCGCGGCGACGAAGAAGTCGATGCGACAGGCCTGATCGTGATGCCGGGAGGCGTGGACGGGCATTGCCATATTGAACAGGATGAGGCGGACGGCACCGTTCATGAGGACGGTTTCGCCTCGGCCACCGGCTCGGCGCTGCTCGGTGGAACAACGACAGTTGTATGTTTTTCAGCCCATTTGCCTGGCAGAGAACTCAAGGAACAATTTCTTGCTTATCGCGAGAAAGGCCAGGCATCGCGTTGTGATTATGCCATCCATCAAATCGTCACGCGCACAGACAAGGAAACACTGGAGACAGGCATACCTGAAGTCGTGGCACTGGGGGCGGCAGGTCTGAAGGTATTCATGACTTATGACGCGTTTCATCTCGCAGATGATCAGGTTCTGCAGGTGCTCTCTGCCGCACTTCCGCACGATATGATCGTCTCCCTTCACTGCGAAAATTATGAGGCGATACGGTTTCTGGTGTCCCGGCATCTGGCTGAGGGTAAGATCCACGCGCACAGCCACGCAACATCACGGCCAGTGAGTGTCGAACGCGAGGCCACATCCCGAGCCATCGCCCTAAGCGAAGTTACCGGCCAGCCTATACAGATATTCCATGTCTCGAGCCCGGAGGTGGCGGCCGAGATTGCCCGTGCACGCGATCGCGGCGTGCAGGTAACTGCAGAGACATGCACGCATTATTTGACCTTGACCGAAGATGAACTCAAGCGCGAAGGCTTCGAGGGGGCGAAATTCATATGCAGCCCTCCCTTGCGGAGCGTCGCGGAGCGCGAGGGCATGTGGCGGGCCTTGCTTGACGGCACGATCTCGGTCGTCTCTTCCGATCACTGCGGCTACACTTATGAAGGCTCGTCAGGCAAGGCGCGCTACGGGCGGGATGCCGATTTTTCGAAGATACCGAACGGCATGCCGGGGCTGGGGACGCGCCTGCCTGTTCTGTTCGATGCGGCCATAACCAGAGATCGGATCGATCTGACAGATTTCGTCCGCGTTACTGCCACAAATCCTGCGAAACGCTACGGATTATACCCTAGAAAAGGAACGATCGCGCCGGGCTCAGACGCGGACCTGGTTTTATGGGATCCTGCCATTCGCAAAATGATCTCACCGGAGCTGTTTGAGAGTGCCATCGATTACACGCCCTATGACGGCAGAGAGGTGACAGGGTGGCCGGTCGCCACCTATCTCCGCGGACGCCTGGCCATGGGGAATGGTGTGCTCCATTCCATTCCAGGAGACGGACTGTATCTAGCGCGTGCTGGAAGATCACATGCGTGATCGAGACAGGCACGAGCGAGGTGTGATACCCCATCCCGATAAAGGCAATGTTGGGGACGCCCTCACCTACGTCCATTGCTCGGCTTCTTTGAATGCTGCCCGAGCAACAAGCTCGGAAGCCGGAGCGAGCGATATCACGCTCTCCAATGAGCCGGGGGTGGTCAAATTTGAAATCTCTCTCAGCCTGCTCGAGAGCGAATTGAAACGTCTCGGTCTCGACATTCAGTCACGGATCCACGTCATGGTCGAGATTGTAAGTTCGGACGAGGGATGCGCCACGAAGCTTCGTAAGCGGTCTCGTCTAGCTTGGCTGGCAGAAGAGCAGGAGACTTATATCGACCCTTATGTCACCACACGATGAGAACGACCTCATGTCGTCTTCACTTGTCTGCCGGCACTTTCCTTCTGCGGGATTTTCTATGAGATTTTTTTTGCAACGGTTCGAACCCATCTGGGCCATGCGCCGAACCTGTGCAATTTTATCAAGCGCCGTGCAGAGGGTCATTATATGTGATCATCAATGATTTTGCCTCCCTCCCGACTTTCGATCTCAGAGAGAACGTCTCAGCATTTCCACCGGCGACGTCGCATCAATCGTGGCGTGGTGGGTGCGAGCGATGAGAACGCCCCCTGATCAGTTACAAACGGCACCTACCTTCTTACGAGCAGATCACCTTCGATAGCCGAGCTCTGGATCGTTTCTTGCGACAGCAGTTGCACGACAAGCTGCTGAGTGGCGTTGGCGTCCAGATGTTGCATAGAGCCAATGAAGACAACCGAGCCCTTTAAGGGTCACTTTTCAGCGTCTTACAAACGAGCCCTATCGAATTGGAAACATGTCCAGTCCTGAAGTCGCCAGTTCCAACGCATGATCGATATCCCTACCGCTTATCGATCACCGTAAGCGTATTTTGTGATTTATAGAGGAGCCATCAATCGCTCATGCAACTCGAGATCACATGTGAGATCGGTACAATGATTCACCCGACCATCACGACCACATTACAAGCCACGAGCACCTTCGAAATCAGCTCTTGCCTTCCCGGATTGTTTGTCCAAGAATGGGAATAGAAAGAAACAGGAAGAAGCGCGTAGACAGCGAGACATCGAAAATCATTGGAAATACTGATGTGAACTACCCAGAGTATTTAGGCTCGAGTACCATAGTCCACATCATATAACACATTGAAATGATTGTGTTTTTCAGGCCACCGCAACCTGAGATCGGTGTTTTTTTACATTCAGGCGCCCCATCATAGCCTTGCAATGCTGGTTCGACGCCCTGCCGAATATGCCTTCAGACCAATCGTGAAACACTCTCCGGCATTCGACGTGCAGGAGAAGATGTCTGCCATCCTCGGCCACTTCAGCAATATCGAAACCTGGACCAAGCCGAAGGAACCAGACAAAAGCCCTCTGTTCTCCGAGGCCAGCGAAGCCTTCATTCTCGCCTCCTCACAGAAATGGAAGGACGCCGACTTCAGAGGTTATCGCAATGTCGTCAGGCGCTTTCTGGAAGTCTGCGGAGACAAGGAAATACGCCTGTATACCGGCGCCGATGCCGGACGGTTCAAGGAGGTCATGGAGAAGCTCCCGGAATACCACGGCAGAAAAAAGAACGACAAAAGGACCGCACTCGAACTCGCAGAGGAATCGACCCGGCTCAAACTCCGAACAGTCTCGGGCAAGGCTGTCAAAAACAACTTCTCCCGCCTGTCTGCCATCTGGCGCTATTATCTCCTGCGTGACCTCGTGGACAGAAACCTGTTCACAGGCTGGTCATTCGACACAAAGAAAAAACTCCAGCGCATCCGCTGGAGCGACGAGCATCTTGCCCGACTGGCAGAAGCCCCTTTCGAGATTGCCACATCCATTTCAAAGGAGACGTTTGGCTTCATCGTGGGTGTCGGCGCCTATACGGGTATGCGGGTGGAGGAAATCTGTCGCCTCCGAAATCAGGACATCATGACCCTCAGGGGCATCCCCTGCATCGTCATTCAGGAGCATGAAGCTACAGAGGGAGAACCTTGCACTTTCCTTTCCCAAATTTCATGGTCCGGATAAGGTCCTCCTGCCAAGATATTCATTATGAGGCGCGAGGGTTGGTGACCAGTCTCAGGTGGGAGATAGAGCACTGCATATCCGCTTGTCCATCTTCTGCCTTTTGACTCTCGCGGATGCCAGCCGCCAAGCCCGTCTTTCGACAAATGAGCGTCCAGAAAGAAAGCTCGCGTATTAACATCGAGCATCATCGTGCCCACTAACACGCCCAACTGACGCCGGTCGTCGACATAAGGGCCAATACTTTCACAGGGACGGCTATGGCGGGACACGATATATAGTCTGCTTTGTCGCTCCGGAATTTGAAAGGTGACGATCGCCCCCCTTGTCGTGACAGGCCAAATTTTCGTTCCATCTTCAATTTCGAGATGGAGAGCAGCGTCACCCGTGATTGATGGAACGCTCGCTGAGCTTGAAAAGCCGAGCTTCTGCGACCGGTTGTTCAACTCCGTAAAGATTGGTTTCACGAACTCTCGGTCAACGCAAAGAGGCACTGCTGAATTTTCGTTCCAGCATTTTTGAGGGGCAGCACGTTGGTTGGATCTCGCTGCATTCTTCCCAAACCGTTCCTTGTTTCCTGTATCTAGATAGCTTTCGCTCCATACTCGATCCGCTAGAATGACGGCATGGTTGGCCGTCTCAATATGATAATAGTCATAAGAGTGGAACGACTTATCATAAGAAATAGATCCACCATTCACGAGCATACGAACAGGAATGAATTTTCCATCAAAAAATAGACTATGTTCTGACGTAATCAGCATATCCTTGCTCGGCACGCCCGGGCCGATTGCGTCTGCCCGTATTCTGACGGGATACCCAGAGAGATCATCCGGGGGAAGGGGATCAACGACATGCGTCGCCTTGCCAACCCAGACGACCTGAGTCGTCACGATTTTTCCATTCTCCAAGGAAAGGATCTCATCTCCCGGACGGATATCCTGAACAAGGCGATAACCTGTTCCCGTGCCTATTTGCCTATTCGAAAGATAGCAAACGGGCACACCCGGCTGGAAGTTAGAAGAACTAGTAGATTTGCTATAGAGGTCGTAAAAGCCAACTCCCCATGAGCTGTCATCGTTATATCCGCTTCCATCCCCGAACGTTACAAACTTTTCCGAGTAACTGGATGGCGTTTTCGTGGATATATACCAGAAATTTCCATTCGTATCTTTCATGATGAATGAATTGCCACTCGTACTGCATCCATATATTGTCGTGTATGTTATTTTTCTGGCTGGATATGGTTTGCTAGCAGGAACAACCACGAATCCTGCTCCGAACTGCACTGAACCAGTGCCATTATTCGAAGTATAGTCCAGATTCGTCCATGCTTGCTTCGACCCGGTCGGAAAGCCTGCCCCCCCGATGGCAAAACCTGGAATCGCACTAAATTAGAGATTATAGTTTCCTGACGTAGGGATCGCCATTTTCTATTTTTCCATCAATCCGTCATTTGACACCAATAATAGTTTTATTATTTGAAGGGGGGGGGACATAACCCCGAGCCTTTATATCGGCTTCAGTGAAGTCCCCCACCAATCACGAGGATTTCTCCACTAATCCAGCTCGCTGCTTCCGAAGCCAAAAACGCGATTGCCGGCGCTATATCCTGCGGGATGCCAGTCCGTCCAAGGGGCGTAACAGTCTCGATAGAGGCGCGAAACTTATCATCCGAAAAACCCGTCGCCGACAGCCCTTCAGTCAATATGAGACCTGGATTGACCGAGTTGACCCTGATTTTACGACCACCAAGCTCCTTCGAAAGGGTCCTGGTTATTGCATCGACAGCACCTTTAGAGGCCGTGTAAACAACGGAGTTCGGCGGCGTAAACGAGGTAACAGAAGACCCAATATTGATGATCGAGCCACCCTTATCGTCAAAAAGCCCTAAAGCCTCGCGACAGCAAAAAAGAGTTCCAAATACGTTCAGATCAAAATGCCAGTTGAAGGTGCTTTTCTGCAAATCGGACAACGCCCCGGTGCCATAGACCCCTGCATTATTGACCAAAACATCCAGACGCCCGTATTTTCGCCGTATCTCAGCGAAAATAGCTGTCACACTTCGTTCGTCAGAGACATCGCCTTTGACAATTACGGCCTCACCTCCGACCTTCTCAATCTCGCCAACAACACCCTGCGCAGAAATCAGGTCCCGAGAATAATTGATAAAGACGACAAATCCTTGTTTCGCGAGTTCCTTCGCGATTTCAGCACCGATGCCTTTGGAAGAGCCTGTTACAAGCGCAATTTTCTTATCGGACATCTGATAACCCCAATTTTCGACCTTAACTCAATAGACAGGTGACATCTATCAAAAGGAATAAAGGCGGATATTCGTAAGAGCACTGATAAAATGATCGATAATCCAGTTATGCTTTCAAAGCATGACAACGGCGTTGTACAACTCTGATAGAATGAGATAGATACGTGCCTCGCCTCGACTTTAACGGTGAGTTTGCAATTCCCAACAAGACAACAGGTGCAAAGTTACCGACACCGCCCGACCTGACTTCGCCCCGCAATATGACGATCATTCGATGTGACTCATCTATGAAACGCCAGCACTGGATGCCAAGGTCGGCGAGCCTTTCGGAGAGGGGCGCCTTCCGTTCATCCGCCGATTAGAGGCCGCGTGCTGCCCACGACTACCTGGCCCGACGCTCACGATATGACCGGGGAGAGATACCCAAATTTCTTCTGAACGCGGTACTGAACGCGCTCTCCGACGCATAACCGTATCGATAGGCGATCTCAGAAATAGCCTCAGCAGTAGTTGTCAGCGATGAACATGCCAGCGCCATGCGCCACTGCGTCAGATATTCGATCGGACCGATCCCTACCAGGAGGCGAAATCGCGCAGCGAAGTTTGAACGTGACATTCCAGCCGCAAGAGCAAGATTTTCGACTGTCCAGGCTTTACCGGGTAAGTCATGAATTGCGTGAACTGCTTTTCCAATACGCCTATCACTTAGACCCGATAGTATATTTCCTGCGTGATTACCCCCTTTTTCGAGCTGGAAACGTATAATCTCCAGCACCATCATTCTGGCGAGGTTATGTATTGCGGCGGTGCGTCCGGGCCGCGCATTGCGAACCTCCAGAACAAACCGATCAATGAGCGGCTTTAGAAGCGATGCACCCGTTTCTTCTGCACGCAAGCATATGAATCTCGGAAGAAGATCGCGTAGTATTGCGTCATGTATATCGGAAAAAAAGAAGCGCCCCCCCTGCAAATGCACGTCGCTCCCCCCGTTCGTGTAAAATGCCTCCGTTTCGGACAGGTCTTGTTTAAGGATGGATGGGTTCGCACATGCGGCCTTGGCCGAACTTAACGTTGAAAATGGCGATCCCTGGGTCATCAAGATGCAGTCACCGGGGTTGAGGTAAATCGTCTCACCCGTATCTCCCAATTTCATGCAACAGTGCCCTTTTGAAAGCACAGTGAATTTGATCCCTCCTATTTCGTCAAATTTCAGCCCCCAAGTTCCGGAAAAATCGAGCGTAGCCAGATAGAACCTGTCTATCACCGCGGCAGAAATTATATCCGAAACAGGATCCTGCTCCATATTCATCACAGTTCGTTCCTCACTGCCAGATGCCGTAATAGCGACGCTCAATCATGAAAACTCGCCTGAACTACAAGAACACTTTCGTGACGACCAGATGTGGCTCCCCGTACCTCGCCATCAGAATATGGGGTCGATGATCCGTGACCTGCATTTTGCAAAAATACGAATAAGACGACACCGAGCATGCGTTCGTGACAGCAGCCCCTTGCGGTTCGCCGACAAGACTACAAATGCCTTATTTCAACGCCTGTCTGACAAGACCTTGTATCGGAAACAGGCTTGATCGCCGCACGAAGTAACATGCGGTGTACGTACTTAAGGCCTCGCTATCGGTCAATCCATCACCTGCGGCAGCATGTTTGAGCAATCATTTGTCTATATTAGCCGACGTTAGCCAAAATATGTCTTGAAAACCGGATCATGACGAAAAAGTTTCGGACTTGAAAACATAACTGATAATACGCTCAACTATATTTTCGATATAAAGATCATATCGAGAGTATTATAAATGAAAAAAATCACGCTCACTTCAACCATACAATGGATGAACTGTGCCGTTGCAGCCGGAGACGAGGTCAGGGTCCTTGCGACCGGAACCTCCGGCTATCTTTCAAACACCGACTATCCCGCATCACCGCGAGGGAACCTTCAAATAGATGGCTCATTGATCGCCGACAAAACTGTTCCGGGAACGGTACTGATTGTTGGTGGTCTCTATGTTTCGACAACCATATCAAAACAAGGATCACTCACGATAGACGGGAATGGAACTTACGACCAACGGAATTACGTCGATTTTGCGAATACCACAACGAATAACGGCACAATAAATATATCAAACAGCACTGTATGGGGAAGGAACAACGGCACATTAACAGGGACGGGGGTACTAAATCTCAAAAACGTTAAACTCCCGACGACCGTAAACTCTGTGAAAAGTCAGTCATCTTTCGCATACATAACCGGCGGTCAGACTGTTAATATGGAAAATTCAGTGCTATCCGTTTCTACATCGATGTCCGACGTAACCATCAATATGATTGGTGGCAATAACCTCTTCGCATTTACGACAACGAATACATTATCGAACGTCAACATAAGAGGGTTTGGCGCAGGAGATACAATCGATTATCAGCTCGGGTCAGGGGTTGAAACCTTTACCTATGATGCGCGAACGGGCGATCTCGTTTTCAACTCAGGCGCTTACCGAAAGGTCGTCAATATCGGCCTGGGGTATGACCCGAGCCTTCTGGCTTTGGTTCCAAATCCCAAATCTCCTGGTCTGAAAGTCTTGTCCTACGCAGGGCCCACTCCCTGTTTTCTGGCGGGAACTAAAATTCTCACCAGCGCTGGCTGGACCCTTATCGAAAATCTGAAAATTGGGGATAAGATCGCCACCTTCACGAACGGAGAAAATGCCTTTTCGTCAGCCGAATGGGTCGGAAAAGGAGAAGCACATTGTAATTCGTGGCTCCCGGACGACCTTTCCGGCTTTCCTGTCGTCATCATGAAAGATGCACTCGGGGATCATGTCCCTCACGAAGATATACGGCTAACGCCAGAGCATTGCATTTTTATGGACGGAGTATTGATTCCGTGCCGAATGTTGGTAAATGGAACGAGCATATACTACGATAAATCGTATCTTCATTATTCATACTATCATATAAAACTGCAAAACCACTCAATCATCAATGCCAATGGCATGTTGACGGAAAGCCTTGCCGATACGAATCATTTCTCTCGTAATTCAGATAATGAAAGCTCTCAAGACGCTGCCGATCTCGCCGCGCCTCTGGGCGTCGATCCGGACATTGCCGAAGCATTGCATTACAGAATCTCGAGACGCGCTACAATGAGCGGCGTTACCCCAAAATCCATACCCAGTCTCGCCGCGCATAAACCGGAAGTTCATCTATATGCCGATGATAAGATCGTCCGTCCCATCCGGATTTCAGGAAACAGGCACGTTTTCATGCTTCCCAGGAATATAGGCGGCGTTTCCATCATCTCTTCAACTACGCGCCCATGTGATAGCGTCGGCCCTTTTATCAATGATCGCCGCGCATTGGGCGTTCTGATAGGGAAAATAGATATTTTTGACAGTTTTGGTCATAAAAATTTGGATATTCACACGCACACAAAGTATTTGAGCGGCTGGCACTGCCTCGAAAACGAACAATCTCGCTGGACAAACGGAAATGCCTACCTCCCCCTCGGTGAACGAAGCACCGACAATTCCATTTCCATACTTTCCCTGGAAGTCTTGACTACGTTTCAAACGCCGCGACAGTTTGAACACTGCTCGGGTCCAGTGGCGGAAGAAGTTGTGTCTTACTCACAGGTCGCGCCAAAATAATCTTGCAGCGTTCAACTTTATTCCCACGCGTATCCCAACAGACAAGAGCGTTGTCGGAATGTATCGAAATAGTAAATCACCTTTGAATAAGCGGTTCGTCATCATCGTTTTTTTTTCACGCCATCGTTATTTCGACTGAAGGTGCAGCTCGGACGTATCAAAGTCCATGCCCTCTTTTGGTCGGAATATCTTCATGCCTCGAGTCCGCCTCAGCAATGCGGTTGTGCTGCCTGGATCGAGAAATCTCGCCTGAGTCTATTGCACTATTATTTGAGGTTGTTTCCACAAACAATTGACGATGGCCGTGGTTATGATAAATCACAAACGGTTCACCTTCATTCTTGATTCGGAACAACACCATGAGCCGCCGATCGTCCAAAGGTACTGCCCGTTACGCGTTGTTTCTACAGAGGAAAGGGTGGATAGCCGCGTTAGCCGTCCTCGTTGCTGGCGGTATCGTCATGGCGCCCACCCCGTCAGCGAGGGCTGAGTCTCAGCGCCTCCTCAACGTCTCCTACGATCCCACCCGCGAGCTCTACGCCGATATCAATCGCTCCTTCAGTGCCTGGTGGAACAAAAGCCACCCTGGCGATCAGGTTTCCATCACCTCGTCCCATGGTGGGTCAGGTGCACAGGCACGCTCTGTTCTGGAAGGCGCACCGGCAGATGTCGTGACATTGGGCCTTGCCTACGACATTGATATCTTGGCGCAAAAAGGTCTGATCGCGCAGAACTGGCAGACACGTTTGCCTCACAACGCCACTCCTTACACGAGCACGATCGTCTTTCTGGTGCGCAAGGGAAACCCCAGGAACATTCATGACTGGCCCGATCTGGTACGAGAGGGTGTGCAGGTCATCACACCCAATCCCAAGACTTCGGGCGGTGCGCGTTGGAACTACCTCGCCGCGTGGGGATGGGCACTCAAGACACATGGCGGTTCGGAGGCAGAAGCAAAGGCCTATCTCAAGAAGCTGTTCTCGCATGTGCCTGTTCTCGATACGGGTGCACGAGGCGCAACGAACAGTTTCGTCCAGCGCGGCCTGGGAGACGTGCTGCTCGCATGGGAAGACGAAGCTCTCCTGGCATCGCGCGATCTGGGCCCGGATAAATTCGACATGATCGTTCCACCCATAACGATCCTTGCAGAGCCGCCGGTCTCTGTTGTCGATCAGAACGCCAAGGCCCATGGCACCGAAAAACTCGCTCAGGCCTATCTTGAGTTCCTCTATAGTGCAGAAGGCCAGAAGATTGGCGCCAAGCATTATTTCCGCCCCACCGATCCATCGGTTCAGGCATCCGCGACGATCTTCGCTCATCCTCAGACGTTCGATATTGCCAGCCTTGGTGGGTGGACTGTCGTGCAAAAGACGCATTTTTCCGACGGTGGTGTCTTCGACCAAATCTATGCGCGATGAGAAGGGGCAATCGTCCTTCTCTATGGCCCAAGGCGCAGGCGCTCCCGGGATCCTATCTCTCTGGAGGCGTTACCATCCTGTGGATAAGCCTGATTGTCCTGCTTCCTCTGGCGGCGCTTGTGCTCCGTCCGTGGCAAGAAGGCGTATTCGTCTTGAGTCATGTCCTGAGCGATACAAGAATGTATGCAGCCCTGCGCGTCAGTTTCGGCTGCGCCCTCATTGCTGTCATAATCGATATGGTGATTGGTCTTCTCCTGGTCTGGACGTTGATCCGCTTGACGCCCCCGGGCACCCGCGCGATCAATCTGCTGATCGACCTGCCTTTCGCCATACCCACTGCGGTAACCGGCATTACTCTGGCGACGCTCTACGGACAGAACGGGTGGATCGGGAGTGTCTTTTATAAACTTGGCATCAAGATTGCCTTCACGCCCGGCGGGATCATTGCTGCACTGGTCTTTGTGGGGCTTCCTTTCGTCGTTCGCACTGTAGAACCGGTTTTACGCAGCTTTCCGAAAGATATCGAAGAAGCCGCGCAGCTTCTGGGGGCCACGCGCTTCCAGCGCTTCTACCGGGTCATTTTTCCCGGTCTGGCGCCGGCACTGATCAGCGGCGCAGGTTTGGCTTTTGCGCGCTGTGTCGGTGAATACGGTTCCGTCATCTTCATTGCGGGTAATCAGCCTTACCATAGTGAGGTGGCACCCTTACTCATCGTCATGCGATTGCAGGAATTCAATTACGCGGCAGCAACGTCGATCGCTGTCATCCTGCTGGCGATATCTCTCCTTTGCCTCGCCGGTGTCGGTCAGTTGAGACGCCTGTCATTGCTCGGCATGACGGCAGGGTCCGAGGGATGATGCCACGCAAGACGAGCCGCTCTCCGTGGCTTCTGATCGCCCTCACCTATGCCTGTACGGCTCTTGTCCTCGTCATGCCCATCCTGCTCATTCTGTCGGAGGCGCTGCGTCAGGGGACTGCGGCCGCATGGGCAAGCTTGCAGGACCCGGATGCCTTGTCTGCGATCCGGCTGACGGGTCTGGTGACGGTCATCGTCACCATCGTCAATACAGTCGGCGGCATTGCGGCTGCATGGTTCCTGACGAAATACAGGTTTATCGGGCGGCGCTTCCTGACGGCCATGATTGAGCTTCCGCTCAGTGTTTCACCCGTTATCGCCGGGCTTGTCTGGCTTTTGTTGTTCGGGCGTGAAGGCTGGTGGGGTGACTGGCTCGCCAGCCACGGAATAAGAATTGCCTTTGCCGTTCCTGGCATCGTTCTGGCAACGCTCTTCGTCACCTTTCCCTACGTGACCAGAACGCTCATGCCTTATCTCGAACAGCAAGGGAATGAGGCAGAGGAAGCCGCTCACCTGCTCGGGGCCGGTTTTCTGACCATTCTCTGGCGCGTCACCCTGCCTGACGCGAAAATCGCGCTTGTTTCCGGTATCATGCTGACGACGGCCCGGGGTCTGGGCGAATTTGGCGCGGTCTCGGTTGTGTCCGGCCACATACCCGGCATCACTGAGACGATGCCCATGCATATCGAGACGCTTTATAACGGCTATCAGACTGTCGCCGCCTTCACGATGGCCACCTTGCTGGTCTGTACCGCCGTCATGACCGTCCTCATCCGTGCGTTTCTCGGCCATCTTTCGGCAAAAAGAATATCATGACCGTACTCTTCAAGTCATTCGGCCTTTACGCGCCGGATCGATCGCGGAAAATTCTCGACGATATCAATCTCGAGATACCGCAAGGCGCCTTCATCGCTCTGGTCGGTCCATCCGGAGCAGGTAAAACGACATTGCTGCGTGCCATCGCAGGTCTCTCCCCTTCCTTCGAAGGCGCGTTGACGATCGACGATGCCTCTGTGTCGGAAAAAGAGGCTTCAGATCTGAATGTCGGCTTTGTCTTTCAGAACTACGCCCTTTTTCGCCACATGACCGTCGCGCGCAATATCTCGTTCGGGCTCGACATCCTGAAGAAACGCGACCGCCCCAGTCGCGAGGCCATCGCCCGGCGCGTCAACGACCTCCTGGAACTGATCCAGTTGCCCCATCTCGCTCAGGCGCGGCCGGACCGGCTTTCCGGAGGGCAAAGACAGCGTGTTGCGCTCGCGCGTGCCCTTGCGACCCAACCACACCTGCTGCTGCTCGATGAGCCATTCGGCGCCCTTGACCCTATCATTCGTCGACAAATCCGGCGCTGGCTGCGCGATCTGCATGACAGGCTCGGCCTGACAACGGTCCTTGTCACGCATGATCATGAAGAGGCTCTGGATATCGCGGACACGCTCGTTGTCATGCAGGGCGGAAAGATCGTGCAAGTCGCCGATCCTGAGACACTCGACCGTGAACCTGCCACGCCCTTTGTCATGGAGTTTCTGGGCGAGACCTTGCGATTTGAGGGATATGTGAATGACGGAATATTCCTGCCGAGCGAACCGGACGTTCTGCCCCTGACAAGCACGCAGCCAGATGGCCCGGCGACCGCCTATATCCGCCCTCACCTCATCAGACTGATCGAAAATGAAGGCCAGGCGCAGATGCGCCCAGGACGGCATCATCCGAACGGGCTCCAGCGATATGAAATCGTCATGACAGGGCGAACGATCGAGGTTTTCGCGCCTCACCTGCCGGAAGTTACGGGGCTTGTCGGACTGTCTATCGAGCAGGCCAGATTTTATCCCGAAGTGCCTGCCCCAACGAGAGAGAACGCATGAGTGCGATCCGTGTAAATCGGCGGACAACCCTGCTCTCTGCGGCCGGTCTGGGTGCAACGCTTGGACTTCCGCAAAAATCGGGGGCCCAGCCTCACAAGCAGCCGAACATCGTCTGGATCGTCTGCCATGACATCCATGCCCCGCTGCTGGGATGTTATGGCAACGCGGTGGCGAAAACGCCTGCCATCGATCAGATGGCACAAACCGGCATACGCTATCAAAATGCGTTCTCGACCACGCCTGTCTGCTCGCCATCGCGATTTTCACTTATCACCGGCGTGCATCCCCAAAGCTGTGGGCCCGCCGAGAACATGCGCGCGGTCGCGAAAATCGCGGGAAAGATAAAGACGGTTCCCGAATATCTCCGCGCGGCAGGTTATTATTGCACCAATAACGTGTTTACCGATTACAATTGCGATATCGACCCGGGCACAATATGGGACGACTGCTCTATCACCGCCCATTGGCGTGGAAGGCCGGCAGGCAGACCGTTCTTCTGCGTCTATAACTATCTCATCACGCATGAATCCCATATTTTCGAAACGACGCCGACCAGAACAGATCCCGCACTCGTATCGCTTCCTCCTTATCTGCCGGATACCCCCGATATCCGCGATGCTGCCGCGCGCAATATCGACATGGTCAATGCACAGGACAAGGCGGTTGCCCATATCCTGCAGGAGCTGAAACAGGACGGTCTTGCAGATGACACGATCGTCTTCTTTCTCGCTGACCATGGGGGTGTTCTGCCCCGTACGAAACGCTACTGCTACGAGGGTGGCTTGCATGTGCCGCTCATCGTGTCATTACCTAAAAGATACCAACATCTGGCGTCAGGCCCGGTCGGCAAAGCTGATTCACGCCTCGTC
>Ga0308171_1002117_pt1 | contig 22283 bp, 30 predicted proteins | sample PhyGR1_FD_202135 | JGI IMG/M metagenome (GOLD analysis project Ga0308171, IMG submission 202135) | Phyllosphere microbial communities from UC Gill Tract Community Farm, Albany, California, United States - DLSLSG.R1 | ecosystem: Host-associated > Plants > Phyllosphere > Unclassified | place: USA... | reverse complement strand
GGTGGTTACCTTCCGTCCGGGCCAGAAGCTCAAGGAGAGGGTGGAAGCTTATGCTGGATCCGGGCAGTAACCGCGAACTTCCGCCGATTCCGGCCAAGCGCTACTTCACCATCGGTGAAGTCAGCGAACTGTGCGATGTCAAGCCGCATGTGCTGCGCTACTGGGAGACCGAGTTTCCCAGCCTCGAGCCGGCCAAGCGCCGTGGCAACCGTCGTTACTACCAGCGCCACGACGTGCTGATGGTGCGGCAGATCCGCAGCCTGCTGTACGAACAGGGCTACACCATCGGTGGCGCGCGCCTGCGCCTGGATGGTCCGGATGCACGCGAGGAATCGGCCTTGAGCAACCAGATCATCAAGCAGGTGCGGATGGAACTGGAAGAAGTGCTGCAACTGCTGCGTCGCTGACCCATTTCCGCCGTAATCCGCTATACTTCATGGCCCGCCGCACTGGCGGGCACATCGCAGCATCAGTCGGGGCGTAGCGCAGCCTGGTAGCGCATCTGCCTGGGGGGCAGAGGGTCGTCGGTTCGAATCCGGCCGTCCCGACCACTGTGATGTAACAGACAAGCCTGCGCAGCGATGCGTGGGCTTTTTTGTTGCGGCGTTGTATCCTGCGCACACTCGTACTACCGCGGCTGCTGAACCCGGTACTCACGAGAACACGATCATGGAAACGCAAAGGAACCGCGCCTGGAGGCGCTCGCAGTCGCGCCACCACGCTGGCGACCACACGGCAGCACCGTCGATCTTCAAGCCGGAAAAGAACTGGAAGCTGATGTATACGCGCGGCGACAAGCTGCTGCGGGCGCGCCAGCTGGGTTTCACCTATCCAGTGCTCAGCCCGCGGCAACTGCTGGACCAGGAATGTTGAACCTGTTGTTTGTCTGCAGTCGCAACCAGCTGCGCAGCCCCACCGCTGAAACGATGTGGCAGCGCCGGCCAGGTATCAGTGCGCGCTCGGCAGGCACCAGCCCGCATGCGCGCCGGCCCGTCAGCCCAGCGGATATCCGCTGGGCTGATGTCATCTTCGTGATGGAGCCCAAGCACCAGCATCGGTTGCAGGCGAGTTTTGCCCGCCTGCTTGAACACACGCCGCTGCACTGCCTGGATGTCCCCGACGACTATCGCTGCATGGACCCAGCGCTGATGGCGCTGCTGGAAGCGAAGGTCGCGCCTTATCTCACATCGTCAGTGGCGTAGCGGTAGATCAGCTCCGGATCGCCTTCGTCGAGGCCGTGCACGATGCCGCACTGCTGGAAACCAGCGGCTGCCAGCAGCCGCTGCATGTTGGCGTTGGATTGATTGGTGGAGGTGAAAAGCCTGGCACCTGCGCTGCACGACGTGGCATGCAGAAGCAGCGCGCTGCCGACGCCGTGTCCGCGCAGTGGCGCGGCGACCATCAGCATCTCGATGAAGGCTTCACCGAAGAAGTGCCGGTGCTGGACCCGGTAGCCGGCCAGCGTGTCGTCGAGTTCGGCGACGTGCATGTGGCCGTCCGCCAGCCACTGGCCGATCTGCACGGCACGCCGTGGGTCATCGGCCGCAACGCTGTCCAGTGCGATCAGTGCAGGAAGATCCGTGCACACGGCAGCGCGTATCCCAACTGCTGGTGCCTGCACGTTCATCGCCGACGGCTGCGCAGCAGCAAACCGCTGCCGCTGACCAGACAGGCCAGAAGCGTGAGCAGCGACAGCGGCAGGTGGAATTCATCGCGACCGGCGGCAGCGAAGCCTGCATGGATGAGGGCTGTGCCGATACCCAGCGCGCCGCACAGCAGCGCGTAGCGGTGTGCAGTGCCCAGGCCGAGCACGACCTGACGGTAACCGTGCAGCAGTACGCCGATGGCAAGCAGATTGAACAGCAGGAATCCCTGGATGCCGCCGGGCACCTGGAACATCCGCCACTCCTGCCAGAACGCGGCATCGATCTGATGCAGCAGCAAGGACATCATCGTTGCCAGGTACCAGCGTGCCATGTGGCGCTTCCTGCTGTGGGGGCCTCATTCTAACGAGGATGCAGCGGCAGTCATCGCACTCAGTAGACGCGGAACTCGGCGCGGCAGCCGTCGCTGACCCATACGCCGCGTCGGTCCCAGCCCCAGTTGCGGTCCTCGATGCAGGTGGTGACCGACTTCTGCTTGACCAGCCGCACGTCATGACGGACACGAATGCGGCACTGCTTCTCCCTGTTTTCGTACGATTCGCAGACCAGGCGCTCGCCATCGCGATCACGGTCACGGTCACGCCCTGGCCAGCGGCCACGCCCGCGCTCTTCGGCCACGAATTCGGCACGACAGCCGTCGGTGACCCACAGCATGCCGCGGCGCTGTCCCCAGTTGTCATCCTCCACGCATCGGGTCACCGACAGTTGCCGCGCCAGTCGCGCGCGTCCTTCGAACGGGCACTGCTGGGTCTTGTTGAAGTGCGATTCGCAGGTCGTGCGCGGTGATGAATCGCGGTCGTAGTCCTGGGCCGAGGCGGTGGTCGGGGCCAGCAGCAGGGCAAGCATAGAACCGCCCAGAGGCAGTAGCAGGCGAAGGCTCATTGAAACCTCGGGTTGGGGGTTGGGACGCAAGAATGGCGCACCTGCGACGCCCTGCGACGACCGTGGCCTGCGCTGGCTCAGGACGGATTTATAAGTGTCCGGCGGCGCATGCAGGGCGTTACATCCCGTATCATCCCGGGCACATCCGATTGCATCGGTTTACAGTTTTTTACACGTTCCAGCGCTTTCGGACGCGGCCTTCGGGCATCGCCTGTGGCCGCTGGCGCGGGTGCGGACAAGGATGTGCGGACCACGACGACCACAGGGGGTTGCGTTGATCAGCAGTATCGTCATTCATCGGTCGGCCGGCACAGGCGCGGCCGACGTGCAGGTCCTGGACACGACATTCAAGGGCAAGCGTGTTTTTGTTGCCTGGGGCCTGCGTGGCCTGGAACTGACCCGCGAAGCCGAGCCGGAGGATACGGTCGCAGCCCGCGACGTCCTGCGGCGGATTTCGCGCCAGGCCGATGGGCCGCGCAGCAGCGAGATTTTCATTGCCAGCCAATCGGGCGTGGCCATCAGTGTCTACCGGATGCTGACCGAAGCCCGCAGCGGCGACGCCGTGTTCTTCCTGTGCGATTCGACACCGGTGGTGGAGTGGCTGGTCACTTCGCTGGAAGTGCAGCCCGAATCGCCTGCGTGACCGGACGCCGGCCGTGCAGTCGAGCCTGCTCGACTGCACCCCGCCGGGGTTACGCCAACGCTGCGTCCACGGCCGCGCGCGCATGCAGGGTCGTGGTGTCGAACAGCGGCACCGGGCTGTCTTCGGCGCGCACCAGCAGCATGATCTCGGTACAGCCCAGGATGATCGCCTGGGCGCCGCGGGCAACGAGGCGTTCGATCACCTCAACGTACACCTGCCGTGATCGCTTGTTGACCACCCCGGCGATCAACTCCTCGTAGATGATCGCGTGCACATCGCGGCGGTCATCGGCCTCTGGAACCAGTACGTCCAGGCCGAAGCGCTCGCTCAGGCGGCCACGGTAGAAGTCTTCCTCCATGGTGAAGGCGGTGCCGAGCAGGCCGACGCGCTGCAGGCCGGCCTGCACGATCGCCGTGGCGGTCGGGTCGGCGATATGCAGCAGGGGCAGCGGGCAGGCCGCCTCGATCTCAGCAACGAGCTTGTGCATGGTGTTGGTGCAGATCAGCAGCAGTTCGGCGCCACCGGCCTGCAGCCGTTGTGCGGCATCGACCATCTCGTTGCCCAGGGCATCCCAGTCGCCATCGTGCTGCAACTGCTTGATGCGGGCGAAATCCACCGACCACATCAACAGCTGCGCCGAATGCGCGCCGCCCAACCGCGCGCGTACCTCTTCGTTGATGAGGCGGTAGTACTGCGCCGAACTTTCCCAGCTCATACCGCCGATCAGGCCAAGCGTCTTCATGTGTGTCTCCCAAACTGGCGGCCATTGCAGCACAACAGCGATCAAGACGCCGCGTGCGTCGCCTGTCGCCACCGGCTGAGCGGCAGCTGTAGCCGTCGAATCGACCCAGGACTGTGCATGGTGGTAACAGCCGCTGCGCACTATCCTTGCAGGGATTATTCCGGTGGATGAAGTGATGGCCCTGCATACCTGGTGGTGGTTCCTGGCGACGGTGTTCGTGCTGTGTGGCACGCCGGGCCCGAACATGCTGCACATCCTGGGGCGCAGCGTCGGCCTGGGCTTTCGTCGCAGCGTGCCGGCCATGGCCGGTTGCCTGCTGGCGATGCTGCTGGTCCTTGCGGCGTCCGCAGCCGGCCTGAGCGCGGTGCTGCGCTCGTCGCCGGTGCTGTTCGATGTGCTGCGCTATCTGGGTGTGGCCTACCTGGCCTGGCTGGGCATCAAGGCGTGGCGGGACAGCTACCGGCAGGCGCCGGTGGTGACGGAGGCCGATGTGTCGCTGGCGCCGGTGCACGGTGCCTGGGCAGTGTTTCGCGGTGGGCTGCTGGTAGGGTTGAGCAATCCCAAGCTGCTGCTGTTCGCCGCTGCGTTCCTGCCGCAGTTCGTCGACCCTGCGCGTGGCCAGGCCGTGCAGTACACGGTGCTGGTGGCCACCTTCGCCACCTGCGAACTGTTCTGGTACGTGATGTATGCCGCAGGCGGGCACGGGCTGCGCCGTTGGCTGGCAAAGCCATTTGCCCAACGCTGGTTCGAACGTCTGGTCGGCAGCGTGTTCCTCGCTTTCGCGGTGGCGCTGCTGCGCTTCCGGCCGCGCTGAGGGGGTGCGTTTCACGCCGCGCCTGCGACCTGTTCACGCGTGTGGCATCGCAGCGTACCTAACCTGATCCCACCTTCAGTATTCCCGCCAGGGAGAGGATCGACATGATCAAGTGGGCCATCATTTTCGCCATCATCGGCCTGATCGCCGGTGCATTGGGTTTCGGCGGCATCGCCGGCGCTGCCGTGGGCATCGCCAAGTTCCTGTTCTGGGCCGGCATCATCATTGCCGTTGTACTATTCGTGCTTGGCATGACCGTCGCCAAGAAGGTCGCCTAGCCAGGGTGCCCGTGCAGCAGCGCGTTCAATGCGCGCTGCTGTGCGAGAACAGGTTGATGACCAGCACGCCGGCACAGATCAGGCCGATGCCGATCAGCGCCGGAGCGTCCAGGCGCTGCTTGAACACCAGCAGCCCGATCAGCGAAATCAGCACGATGCCGACGCCGGACCAGATGGCATAGGCAATGCCGGTGGGAATCGACTTCATCGTCAGCGACAGCAGGTAGAAGCACACGCCGTAACCGGCAAGCGCGCCCAGCGTGGGACCGAGCCGGGTCATGCCTTCAGATGCCTTCAGCAGGGACGTGGCGATCACCTCAAGCACGATGGCACCGGCCAGGTAGACATAGGGGTTCATCGAATCCTCCTGCTCATGCCGGTTCGCACAGCTTCAGCGCCTCCAGGGCCATCGCCTGGGCATTCTGGCGCTCGTTGTCATCCAGTGGCCGCCCATAGGCGGTGGCCCAGTAACCATCGGCAACGCAACGCGCGGCGTACAGGCGCGCATCGCAGGCTTCATCCGGAAACTCGGCGAGCATGCCGCGCAGCCACGTGCGCCAGTAGACCAGCAGCGCCGGCTCCAGCATGTTGCCCATGGTGAGCCCGATGTCGTTGATCTGCTCCTGCTGCAGCAGATGTTCGAAATTCACCTGCACATAGGCGCGGCTGAAGCCGCCATGACGCGGCGGGGACTGTCGCAGCACCGCACGCACTCGGTCTTCGAAGTCAGCGATGAGCGAGGTCAGCGTCGCCTCGACCAGATGCTGCTTGCTGCTGAAATGATGGAACAGCGCGCCCTTGCTGACACCTGCAGCGTCGGCGATGTCCTGCACGGTGAGCGCTGCCAGCCCCTTCTGGCCGAGGGTATGGGCGGTCGCGTGCAGCAGCGCTTGGCGCACGCAGTCGGGCGCCTTGCGGCGCGAACGGGGAGACGATTGGGGCATGGGAATGAAACCGACTGGACGGTTTGATTGTAGCGCGAGGGCGATGCACCCGGCGCGCACGATCGCTACATGATTTCACTGCAGATAGAACGCGATGCCGGTGCCGAGCTGCAGGTCGGGGCTGTTGCGATTGAGGCCGAGGTCGAAAGAAGCATCCAGCTGCACGTTCGGCCGCAGCATCCAGGTGAGGCCTGCGCCGGCGATCGCCTGATCGGGTTGCTGGTTGGCGTGGGTGAAACCGGCTTCGAGATAGGTGCCCAGCCGCTCGGTCACGCTCAATGACAAGCTGGGCGACCAGGTCGTGCTGCGTTGGCCGGCGCCACGCTGATGGCTGCCATACAGCGCGCCGCTCCAGCGGTCATTGAAGGTGTGTTCGACGCTGGCGGCCAGCGCGTACTGGCGGCCGTCGCTGAAGGCTGCATCGCCCCGCGCGATCACCCCGCTGGCCAGCAGCGCCCACGCCGTGCGCTCGGTACTGCCGGGACCCGCCCATTTCACTCCGACGGTGCTGTCGCCGGCGCCGCGCTGCCGCGTGCGCGGCATGTCGGGGCCACGTTCGCGCTGACGTTGCCATGGCGTGGACGCCAACTGCAGTTCCCAGCCCGGTGCCAGGCCCGTCCGCAGCAGCAGGTCGCTGGACAGCGTCGTCGTGCGCAGGCCGTCCCGATCACGCTCACGTTGATAGGTGGGCAGGCCCAGTTCAACGGCAAGGCCGCCACGCGGAACCGTGTCGGTGCCGAAGCCGATGCCGGGACGATCGAAGCTGGGGGGTTCCGCGCCCAGCGCCGGGGTACTGGCCAACGACAGGGCGATCAACAGGGTGTGGCGCATGCGGGTTCCGTCTCGCAGGGGGTCTTCAGCATGCCCGGCGGTACCGTGCGCGCGGCGTGAGCCGCACCGCTCAGTCGCTGATGCGGGCGAATCGCGCCTGCGGGCCGTGCTCGCCGGGCACCTGCTCGATGAACATCGGATAGGGCCGCACCCACAGGCCACCCTCGCCATACAGAGCGCGGTAGAGAACCATCGGCTGCAGCGTCTCGCTGTTGCGGACAATGTCGATCACCTCGTACTCGCCGCCTTTGAAGTGGCGGTAGCGGCCAGGTGCCAGCGCGGGCAGTGGGGGCAGGTCGGTCATTGGCGGGCCCGTTACCTGCGTGCCGGCGACGCCGGGGTGGCGCAGTAGGCATCGATGGCTTCGGCGGTGTTGGCCAGGCCCTGCGCCTGTGCCAGTTCCCACGGGCGCTCGCAGCGCTGGCTGCGTTCGCACCACTGATAACCGGCCGAACCGATGCAACCGTGCGCATCGCGATCGCCACCGACCACGGGTGTGGCGGCGTCATGGGTGACTGGTTTTTCCGGGCTGGCACACGCGGCCAGAGCCAGCAGCGGGATCAGCATCAGGACTTTCATGGGCGCGGTTCCGTGTCCTAAACCGACGGGTTGTTCGGTCCGAGCAACGGCGGGCATCGCTGGCGGATCCTCAACTCAGCGAAGCGCGGACCAGTTCTTCGATCAGTACCACGTAGCTGGCGGCGAAATACAACTTCAGCAGCGTCGAACGCTGCAGTGGAAGCGAGGTACGCATGTGGAAGGGGCCCCTGTTGATGACGATAGTGTGAAGCGCGGCTGACTTCGTGACAAGGGTCACGGAACGGGTTTCCTAAATGGGCTCAGGGATGTGATGGGGGGCGCTTTCTGAGGTGATGGTGGGGAGTTTTCGGATAAATCCGATAGGTCTTCCCCAGGGGGCTGGCTAGGCTGGTCGGGCATCGGAGACCGGCCTTGCGCCGGTACACGATTTCCCAGAACCGCAGGAGCCCACCATGGTCATCACTGTCCAATGCAACGCCCAGCGCTGGTCCGTCCTGGATCCGCAGACACGCGCGATCGAAGTGTTCAGCACCGGAGCGGCCGCCTTCGATGCCGCTGCCTCGCGGGCCAGCGAGCATCACTGCCGTACCGGCCAGCACAGCACCGTGCGGGTGGAGGCGCTGGGCACCGCGGTCGACGCGCTGCACTTCGGCCGCTGAGCCACCGCAGCCGCAGTCAGTTGCGGTTGGGTTGGTTGAATGGGGGAAAAACCGCCGTCGCGGCTCCCTCTGTGCGGCACGCCGGGAATCCCTGATGCTTGCCTCCACCGTATTCACCTGGAGACAAGGGATGGGCAAGGGACTCACTTGGCGCACCGTGGCGTGCACCGTGTTGCCGATGATGGCTGCCGCTGGCGTCGTGCAGGCGCAGAACTATGGCTACGACGATCGCTACGATGATCGCGGTGGCAATGGCATCGTGCGCTGCGAATCGGTCAAGAACCGCAGCAACGAGTGCCGGCTGGAAGGGCGTGCGCGCATGATCCGCCAGTTGTCCGGCTCCCCCTGCGTGGAAGGTGAGACTTGGGGCCAGTCCCGTTACGGTGTCTGGGTCACCCAGGGCTGCCGTGCCGAATTCGTCGGTGAATACCGGCGACCGGGCGGCGGTGGTGGTGGTTGGGGTGGCGGCGCTGGCAACGGCTGGGGCGGAAGCCCGTGGGGCGGTGGCGGCGAGGTGATTGCGTGCCATTCCAATGACCGTCGCCAGCAGTACTGTGATGCGCGGGTTCGACGCGGCGTGCGCCTGGTACGACAGGAATCGCGCAGTGCCTGCATCGAAGGCCAGACCTGGGGCTGGGACCGCCGTGGCATCTGGGTCAGCAATGGCTGCAGGGCCCAGTTCCAGGTGAACTGAGCGGCTGTCGCAATCGGCTCAAGATCAGAAAAATCTGATAGCGATCACACTTCTTTCCTCGTATTGTCGACTCCCGGGACGTCTTGCGCGTTCCGGTTCGCACTGGCCATTCCTGTCGTGCCTGGTGCGGCCATTCTCTCGTCGTCGATACGCTGTTCAAGGAGTGAGCAACGCATGTTGATCCGACTGCAATGTGAGCAGCGCCAATGGCGCGTGCTGCACCCGGACAAGCCGGAACCGATCGAGTTCCGCGATGGCGTCCGTGCCTTCGATTTCGCCGAAACCCTGGCCCGCCTGCATTTCACCGACACCGGCCAGCGCGCCTCGGTGCGGGTGGAGTCCAGCGGCGCTTTCGTCGAGGCGATCAGCTACGGCTGAGCATGCCGTTTGTCGGCAGGGTCCGCGCCATCCACGCATGGCGTGGACCTACTTTTGCGCCACCAGTAATCTGGTAGATCCACGCCATGCGTGGATGAGGAACCAGGGGGCGCACGCATGGCCTGGCCCCCAGACTCCTTGCAACGCCCTCAGCCCGCTGCGCTCAACGGCGGATTGCCGGCAGCCAGCTGCGGCCAACGCTTGAGCAGGGCGGCACGGATGCCGGCCGCATCGATGCCGGCCTCGGCCAGCAGATCCTCACGGCTGGCGTGGTGCTGGAAGGCATCGGGCAGGCCCAGGTGCAGGATCGGGCGCAGCACGTCCTCGGCATTGAGCAGTTCGGCCACGGCCGAGCCGGCGCCGCCAGCCACCACGTTGTCCTCGATCGTCACCAGTGCCTCGTGCTGGCTGGCCATGGCCAGCACCAGCTCGCGATCCAGTGGCTTGACGAAACGCATGTTGACCACGCTCAGGCCCAGTTCGCGACCCACCTGTTCGGCGGCGGCGACGGTACTGCCGAACGCGAGCAGGGCGACGCGGTTGCCCTGCAGGCGCAGCTCGCCCTTGCCGATCGGCAGGGTCGACAGATCGCTGCCGGCATCCACGCCTGTACCGGTGCCGCGCGGGTAACGCACCGCGGCCGGGCCGGGGTGCTGCAGCCCGGTGCTGAGCATCTGCCGGCACTCGGCCTCGTTGGACGGAGCCATCACCACCATGTTCGGTACGCAGCGCAGGAAACTGAGGTCGAGGTTGCCGGCGTGGGTTGCACCGTCCGGGCCGACGACGCCAGCGCGATCGATCGCGAACAGCACATCCAGGTCCTGGATGGCCACGTCGTGCACCAGCTGGTCGTACGCGCGCTGCAGGAAGGTGGAATAGATCGCCACTACCGGCTTGCCGCCCTGGGTGGCCATGCCTGCGGCCAGGGTCACCGCGTGCTGCTCGGCGATGGCCACGTCGAAGTAGCGCTGCGGATACTCCCTGCTGAAGCGCACCAGGCCCGAGCCTTCGCGCATCGCCGGGGTGATGCCGTACAGGCGCGGCTCGGCTGCGGCGGCGTCACACAACCAGTCGCCAAACACGTCGGTGTAGGTTGGCTTCTTCGCGCCGGTCTTGGCCACCAGGCCCTTGTCCGGATCGAACGGGCCCACCGCGTGGTAGCCGATCTGGTCGCCTTCGGCCGGCTCGTAACCCTTGCCCTTGGTGGTCATCACATGCAGCAGCTTCGGGCCCTTGGAGGCACGCAGCGTCTTCAGCGCGGACAGCAGCGCCGGCAGGTCATGGCCATCGATCGGGCCGGTGTAATGGAAGCCCATTTCCTCGAACATCGTGGATGGCACGAACATGCCCTTCCAGTGTTCTTCCCAGCGCTTCACGAAACGTGCGGGATTGTTCTTCTTGTCGCCGAGGATCTTCTTGCCGCCTTCGCGCAGCGCATTGAGCGTGCGGCTGCCGGTGGCGCGGCCGAGCATCTTGGTCAGCCCGCCCACTGCCTCGGAGATCGACATGTTGTTGTCGTTGAGGATCACCAGCAGGTTCGGTTCCGGTTCCATGCCGCCGGCGTGCATCAGCGCTTCGAAGGCCATGCCGGCGGTCATCGCACCATCGCCGATCACGGCCACGACCTTGCGGTCGTCACCTTCGGTCTGGCGCGCGATGGCCATGCCCAGCGCCGCCGAGATCGAGGTCGAGGAGTGGCCGACACCGAAGGTGTCGTATTCGCTTTCCTCGCGCTTGGGGAACGGCGCGACGCCATCCTTCTGCTTGACGGTATGGATCTCGTCGCGGCGACCGGTGAGGATCTTGTGCGGATAGGTCTGGTGGCCGACGTCCCAGACCAGCTGGTCTACCGGGGTCTGGTACAGGTAGTGCAGGGCCACGGTGAGCTCGATCACGCCCAGGCCGGCAGCGAAGTGGCCGCCGCTTTTGCCAACCGATTCGATCAGGTAGGCACGCAGTTCATCGGCAACCGCCGTCAGTTCGGATTCGTCGAACGTGCGCAGGTCATCCGGTGTCCGGATGCGCGCGAGGCGGGGATAGCGGGCAGAGTCGATCATCATGTTCGCACTTGTTCTGAACGCCCATTTTCGCCCTCAAACGGGGGTGGGGCAAGCAAACGCCGCCGCCCGTGACAGGACGGTGAGGGTTGCATTCCCGGATGTTCAGGTGCAGAGCTTGGAACGCTTGGGCAGCTGGGCCCTCAGGAACGCCATCTGGTCGGCCAGGATGTTGCGGTTGGACAGGATCAGGTGCTCGATCCAGCTCGGCCGGTAAGGCACCGCCAGCAGCGGCATGCCGGCCTGTTGCGGGGTGCGGTCGCTCTTGCGCGAATTGCAGTGGAAGCAGGCGGTGACGACGTTTTCCCAGGTATCCAGGCCGCCTTTGGACAAGGGCATGACGTGGTCGCGGGTGAGGGTGGGACGTCCGAACTGCTGGCCGCAGTACAGGCACAGATGGGCGTCGCGGGCGAACAGGGCCGGATTGGTCAGGTTCGGCGTCGGGTCCAGCGCGCGTGATCGGGCATGGCCGCGCGCGGCGATGATCGGGTGCAGGTCCATCCCGCTCTGCATGCCACTGCGACGATTGGTCCCACCGTGGATGTGCAGGCAGGGATCGCCGAGGGTCCAGGCGACGGCATCGCGGGCGTAGAGGCAGGCCGCGTCCTGCCAGGTGATCCAGTCCAGGACCCGGCCATGACCATCCAGTGAGAGCAACCGGACCGTGCCGGGGCGATGCAGCGTCGTGGCGTTGGGCGATGCTTCGGCGCCCGGAGCAGAAAACGGAGCTCCGGCTTCGATCAGACCCAAGCGTGTAGTGTCTGTCTCCATCGGGAAAACAGCTTATACCTGAATGTTGACGATTTGTGTATCGCCCGCTGGGCGATACACAAATCGTCAACATTCAGGTCCGCGCATTCTTCCTATCCCCCGCGCCGTCGGCGCGCCCCCCTTAACAAAGGGGGGCTTTTCTCCAGAGGGATTTCGGTGGTTCCATCCACGCTTGGCGTGGATCTACCGGGAAAATGTAGAAGGCGGGGTTGGGCCGGTTGCGGGGGCGTGAGCGCCATGGATGGCGCGATCGAGGCTACAGGGACGTACTTGCGCCGTCCCCCGCAATTGGACCCACCCCGCCATCCCGCAGGAAACCAGCTGTTGCTGTTGCTCCAGCTGTTGCGGTTGCCGGCCAGCGGCCGGCACTACCGTGGATGCCGGCTGCGGCCCGGCTCAGGCGCCGAAGCGTTCGTCGTCCATTGCCATCAGCGGTGCGGCGCCCGCCTGGATGGCGGCGGCGTGGCTGAGGGTGCGCGGCAGCACGCGGGCGAAGTAGAAGCGCGCGGTCTCGCGCTTGCCCTGCGCGAATGCTGGGCCGTGTGCGCTGGCATCGGCGGCGGCAACGCTGCGGGCCCACCAGTAGGCCAGCACCACATAACCCGAATAGAACAGGTAGTCGTAGCTGGCCGCGCCCAGTTCGTCCGGATTGGCGGCCGAACGCTGCAGCACCTCCATCGTCAGCTTGCCCCATTCGGCGGCCTTGGCGCGCAGCGGGCCGATGAACTCGACCAGGCTTTCGTTGCCTTCATTGGCCTTGGCGAATGCCTCGATCTCGGCCAGCATCAGCTTCAGGCCAGCGCCCTGGCTGGACGCGGTCTTGCGGCCGATCAGGTCCAGCGCCTGGATGCCGGTGGTGCCTTCATACAACGTGGTGATGCGGGCATCGCGGGCCAGCTGTTCCATGCCGTGTTCGCGGATGTAGCCGTGGCCGCCGAAACACTGCAGGGCGTTGTAGGTGTTCTCGATGCCCCATTCGGTCTGGCAGGCCTTGGAGATCGGGGTCAGGAAACTCACCAGGGTGTCGGCGCGCTCACGTTCGCCGGCATCGTCTGCATGGTGGGCGACGTCGATCAGCGTGGCGGCATGCAGGGCCAGCAGGCGGCTGCCTTCAACCAGCGACTTGATGGTCAGCAACATGCGGCGCACGTCCGGATGCACCAGGATCGGGTCGGCCGGCTTGTCCGGGAACTTGGCGCCGCTGAGCGAACGCGACTGCAGGCGCTCACGGCTGTACTTCAGCGCGTTCTGGTAGGCGCGCTCGGACAGGCCGATGCCCTGCAGGCCAACGCCCAGTCGCGCGGTGTTCATCATGGTGAACATCGCTTGCAGGCCCTTGTGCGGCTGGCCGACCAGATAGCCTTGGGCGCCATCGAAATTCATCACGCAGGTGACCGAGCCCTTGATGCCCATCTTGTGCTCGATCGAGCCGCAGCGCAGCGCGTTGCGCTCACCGACGTTGCCGTCGCGGTCGACCTTGTACTTCGGGGTGACGAACAGCGAGATGCCTTTGGCGCCCGGGGGCGCATCGGGCAGCTTGGCCAGCACCAGGTGCACGATGTTGCCGGTCAGGTCGTGCTCGCCGGCGGTAATGAAGATCTTGGTGCCGGTGATCGAGTAGCTGCCATCGGCGTTCGGCTCGGCCTTGGTCTTGAGCAGGCCCAGGTCGGTGCCGCAATGCGGTTCGGTCAGGCACATGGTGCCGGTCCAGCGGCCCTCGATCAGCGGCTTCAGGAAGGCCTCGTGCTGCCAGGCTTCGCCGTGCTGCTTCAGTGCTTCGATGGCGCCGTGCGACAGCAGCGGGAAGTTGCCCCAGGCCAGGTTGGCAGCGTTGATCATTTCGTTGAGCGGCACGCCCAGCGTATGCGGCAGGCCCTGGCCGCCCAGTTCCGGCGATGCGGTCAGGCCGGTCCAGCCGCCGTCGACGAACTGGTCGTAGGCCTGCTTGAAGCCGGGCGGCGTGGTCACTTCGCCGCTGGCCTGGTCGAGCACGCAGCCGATCTCGTCGCCAACGCTGTTGAGCGGGGCCAGAATGCTGGCGCTGAAGCGGCCGGCTTCTTCCAGCACGGCATCGACGACATCAGCAGTGGCGTCGGTGAAGCCCAGGCGGGCGAACAGCGGTTCGACCTTCAGCACATCGTGCAGGCCGAAACGAAGGTCGGAAAGCGGGGCGGTGTAGCTGCTCATCGGTGCGTCTCGATTTTGATCAGGGACAGGGGCGGCGCGATGCGTCGCGGCGGACAGTGGGTTCAGCGCAGCACGCCCGGCAGACCCGGGGCCTGGTTGAGCGTGCTGCGGCTGTTGATATCGAAGGTGCGCTGCTTCTTTTCCTGCGGCGTGGCCGACACCGTGCCCTTCAGGCTGTAGGCCAAGGTGCGGTTGCTGGCCAGTGCGTCGGCGATCACCAGGCGTGCGGCCGGGCTGGGCTTGAAGTTGATGTTGATGACATCGGCAGAGACGCCGCCGATGGAGATGCCCGGCTTGGCCGACAGCGGGCCGGCCTCGGTGTCGCCGATGGTCAGGGCCAGTGCGACGTCGTCGAAGCTCATAGGCATCGAACTGTAGTTCTGCAGGCGCAGGGCGACAGTCCAGTCGCCACTGGCCTGCACGGTGAGCTGCTGCAGGCTCGCGGCCGGTTCCGAAACACGCTTGACGATGCCATCGCCGCAAGCGACCAGGGCCAGGGTGCACAGGACGATCAAGGCGGTACGGAGGCGGTGGAACATGGGCGCAGGTCCTCTGAAGGCGGTGCGTGGGATAAGCATACTACGGCGTATGGTGGAAAGGGTCGCCCGCGGCGACCGGCCACAGAGGGTAGCGCGTGAAGATGCACGTCACGCGTGCGCGATGCTGGATTGCGGACGTTGCGTGCGCCGATTGGGCAGCGCCTCAGTCGGCGGGGCGCGTCGCGCACGGGTGCCATCACGCGCAGCGGCGTCAGGTCGTAACCCATCGCTTGCGCCTTCGCCTTGAGCTGGTCGAACAGGGCGCGGTCCATCTCCGGCAGGCGCGAAAGGATCCATAGATACCTGCGGCCGGGTTCGCCGACCATGGCCCACTGGTAGTCCGGGTCCAGCGCGATCACCCAGTAGTCGGCCCAGACCAGGGGCACCCAGCTCAGCCAGTCGGGAACGAAGCGCACCTGCAGCTGGCCGGGCTGCCCGGCAACGGGCCGCGCCACGCCCTCGGCGACAATCCGCTCGCCATCTTCCTTGCGGCAGGCGTTGGTGACGCTGATCCGGCCATCACGACGCAGCCCGTAGCTGGCGGTGATCTCCGCCACGCACTGCTTCTGGAACGACACCGGCAGATGTGCGATCTCGTGCCACTGCCCGGCATAGCGATCGATGTCCAGTTCGCTGACCGCGCGCACGGGCTCGGCGGCAAGTGCCGGTGCGGCGAAAAGCAGCAGGCAGGCGAGCAGGGCAGGGTGCAGATGCATTGGTCGGCTCCGGGCAGGAGTCTGGAGCGTAGGTTGCACGGCACGCGGAGCGTGTGAACGTCGTGGATCGATGCGGCGCGATCCATGTCGTGGATGGACGGAAAGCCACGAACAAAAAAAGACCTGCATTTCTGCAGGTCTTCGAACATGGTGGCCGAGGACGGAATCGAACCGCCGACACGGGGATTTTCAATCCCCTGCTCTACCAACTGAGCTACTCGGCCATGTAGAAAAAAAAGACCCGCATTTCTGCAGGTCTTCGAAAGTGGTGGCCGAGGACGGAATCGAACCGCCGACACGGGGATTTTCAATCCCCTGCTCTACCAACTGAGCTACTCGGCCACTTGTTTCGTTGCAGCGATGTCGCTGCCGAGGACGCGCATATTACGGACGTAGGGCAGGTTCGGCAAGCGTTTTGGAAAAAAACCTTCACATTGGTGTCTGCGGGCGGCGGAAGGCGCTGCAAGTGGTTGATCCTGCGTTGAGCCGGCCTGACGCGATCACCGGACGCGGAAAACAGCGGCCCGCCGCTGACGCCAAAGCCGACGGCGCAAGCGATGCAGCGGGAGAGCGGGGATGGCGCCGATGGAACGCTGTTTTCATCGCACCCACGAGGGCAGGGCGCGGCGTACTGTCACGGTTCCCCTCCCGACGCTGCCCGCAGCAGAGCCATTGGACATGTCCGATTCAACCACCCGCATCGTGCTTGCCTCGCGCCCGCAAGGTGCGCCGGTCGCTGCCAACTTCCGCCTCGAACAGGCACTGTTGCCAGCATTGGCCCCGGGCCAGGTGCTGCTGCGCAACCGCTACCTGTCGCTGGACCCGTACATGCGCGGACGCATGGACGACGGCCCGTCATACGCACCGCCGGTAGCGGTGGATGCGGTGATGGAGGGCCAGACCGTGGCCGAAGTCCTGCAGTCGCAGGTGCCTGGCCTGGCGGTGGGCGAGCTGGTGCTGGCCCCCGGCGGCTGGCAGACGCATGCCGTGGTGGCGGGGGACGCGATCAGCCGGCGCCTGGATCCGGCCGGGCTGCCGCTGAGTACAGCGTTGGGCGTGTACGGCATGCCGGGGTTCACCGCGTACTCCAGCCTGATCGAGATCGGCAAGCTGCAACCCGGCGAGACCCTGGTGGTGGCCGCTGCCAGTGGACCGGTCGGCGCCACCGTGGCCCAGTTGGCGAAGCTGCAGGGTGCGCGCGTGGTTGCCATCGCCGGGGGCGAGGCCAAGCGTTCGTATGTGGCAACACTGGGCGTGGACGTAGCGCTGGACCATCGCGCCTCTGGTTTTGCCGAACAGCTGCGTGCTGCCGTGCCGGATGGCATCGACGTGTATTTCGAGAACGTGGGGGGGCATGTGCTCGATGCCGTGCTGCCCCTGCTCAATGATTTCGCGCGCATTCCGGTGTGCGGCACCATTGCCACCTACAACGCCCGCGGCGTCGCACCGCCCGGGCCGGATCGGCTGCCGGCGCTGTTCAGCCAGATCCTGCGCCAGCGCCTGACCGTGCGTGGCTTCATCGTGCACGACTTCAAGCATCTGTGGCCGGATTTCGAGCGCGACATGCCGCAGTGGCTGCGCGATGGCCGCATCCAGTATCGCGAAGACGTCGTGCAGGGGCTGGAAAATGCGCCCGAAGCCTTCTTTGGCCTGCTGCAGGGGCGCAACTTCGGCAAGCTGGTGGTGAAGCTGGATTGAGCCAGCGCATCAGCGAGGGGGCATCTTTTCCCGACGCAGCAGTTCACGCTTGCGTTCCACGCCCCAGGCGTAGCCGGACAGATCTCCGTCGCGTCGCACCACGCGGTGGCAGGGAACCGCCACCGCGAGAGGGTTGCTGGCACAGGCGCGGGCTACCGCGCGACTGGCACGTGGCGCGCCGATGTGCGCTGCGATGTCGGCATAGGACGCGGTCTGCCCGTACGGAATGCGCTGCAGTGCCTGCCATACCCGCTGCTGGAACGCGGTGCCACGAATATCCAGCGGCAGTGTGGTGCCGCGCGCGGGCTCCTCAACCAGGCCGATGACCTGGGCGATGAGATGTTCGTAACCCCGATCGGCGCCGACCAGTTCAGCCCGCCGAAAGCGCTGCTGCAGGGAGTGCAGCAGCGCTTCTGGATCATCGCCCAGCAGGATCGCCACCACACCGGTGCCGCTGCTTGCCACCAGTACGCTGCCCAGCGTGCTCTGTGCAATCGCGAAATGGATGACTTCGCCGCCACCGCCCGCGCGCCAGCGCTTGGGTGTCATCCCCAGCAGGCGTGGCGCATTTTCGTAGAAGCGTCCGCTGGAACCGAATCCCGCCTCGTGGAAGGCATCAGTGATCCGGTCCTGGTGCTGCAGCCCTTCGCGCAGGCGGTCGGCGCGCAGGGCAGTGGCGTACTGCTTCGGCGTCAGGCCGGTGGCCTGCTTGAACAGGCGATGCAGGCGGGTCGGGCTGCAGCCGGCGATGTCGGCCAGTTCCTGCAGCGACGGTTCGTCGACGCTGGCCTGCAGATGACGGCAGACCCGTTCGATACGGGCATCCAGAGCGATGTCGGCAGTGCTGTGCATGTCGTGATTCTGGCATGCGCCAGGGCAGCGGAAACTCCGTTTCCTGCACCGATCGCCGTGCCCGGAAACGGAGTGTCGGCAACGCTGTGCCGGCCCAAGGTGGCGGGCACATCCCAACCCGGAGTACCCCCATGCGGCTGCACGACAAGATCATCCTCATCACCGGCGCCAGCGCCGGCATTGGCCGCGCCAGCGCACTGCGTTTCGCTGCCGAGGGCGCGCGACTGGTCCTCAATGCGCGACGGCCACAGCCGCTTCATGAACTGGCTGCACAGATCCGCGCAAGTGGCGGCGACGTGGCCGTGCATGCCGGTGACGTGGCCGATCCTGCCACCGCGCAGGTGCTGGTCGATCTGGCCCGACAGTCATTTGGCGGATTGGACGCCGCCATCAACAACGCCGGCATGCTGGGCCCCAGCCTGCCCACCGCGGAGCTCCCTGCCGATGCCTGGCGCGAGGTGATGGCAACCAACCTGGATGCCGCTTTCCATGCCGCGCGCGCGCAGTTGCCGGCATTGCTGGCACGCGGCGGTGGCTCGCTGGTGTTCGTCGGCACGTTCGTCGGCCACACCGTGGGATTCCCGGGCATGGCGGCCTATGCAGCGAGCAAGGCCGGGCTGATCGGCCTGAGCCAGGTGATCGCCGCCGAGTACGGTGCGCGCGGTGTACGCAGCAACGTGCTGCTGCCCGGTGGTACCGACACCGAAATGGGCCGGCAGGCCGCGCCCACGAGCGATGCGCGTGATTTCGTGCGTTCACTGCATGCACTCAAGCGCATGGCTGAGCCGGAGGAGATCGCCAACGCGGCGTTGTTCCTGGCCAGCGACGAAAGCAGCTTCGTGACTGGCAGCGCGATGCGTGTCGAGGGAGGAGTGTCGATTACGCGCACCTGAGCATGCTCACCGGCGTGGCCGGTAGCGGATGCCGCTGCTGGCCATGAATCCTTTCGGATCAAAACTGGCCCAGGCCTCGCCCCAGTCGAAGCGGGCGTGCCCACCGGTCAACGTGTGGCCCAGTGCCGCGCCGAGCGTGCGCTTCATGAAGGCGACTTCGGCGTCGATGGCCGCTTGGGTCGGCCAGTCATCCTGCCGTGAAGCACCGGGCAGATCGACGCCCATCGTCACCATGTCCAGTTGCTGGCCGTGGAAGCACAGGCTGATCCCTGCGTGGACGCCGCCCAGGCTCAGCCCCTGCAGGCTCAGCCACAGATAGCCCGTGCCGACGTCGCGTTCGCCGTGGATCCACGCGGCAAACGCGATGCGCGCCTGGTCCAGTGACAGCGCGGGGCCGATCCTGGTCGGCAGGTTGCCGATCTGGATGCGTCCATCGGTGGCGTCGATGGTCATTGGCGCTGCTGGCGAAGCGGACTGCGCACGAGAGTGCATGGCATATTCCGATAGACATGGTGCTTTCTGATTCTGGGGGGCAGCCGATCGCCGTCGCAAGGCCATGGCTGCACACCGTGTTGGCGCTGGACTGACCTGCGGCTCACGCCACACGCTCTAGCGTGGCCGGGAGCGTCGGCCCCCGCCGATGACGGAGCTTCCGATGAGCGAGCGCGACAAGGAACAGGCTGACCCGAAGCAGGGCGTGCAGGAAAGCCGGCAGGACAAGCAGCAGGATGAAGTGGCCAAGCAGCGTCCCGGCCAGCAGGACCAGAAGGTGCGCGATGCACATTCACGTGCACCCGCGCGCAAGGACGGCGGGCAGGACCCAGCCTGAGCGGCTGGCCAAAACAGAAAGCCCCGGCAGTGCCGGGGCTTTCTGTTTTTTCATATGGTGGAGCCAAGGAGGATCGAACTCCTGACCTCGTCATTGCGAACGACGCGCTCTCCCAGCTGAGCTATGGCCCCATGGGGTGTTGCATCCCGTGGGCAGCCGAGCTGGCGCCACGTGACGGCTCTAGCATAGCGCCGTCACGTGGCGGCTGCCAAGGGGGCCGCAAGGCACGCGGCGGAGTCGTCGCTGCGTGTCCCACTGTGGCCCTCGATTCAGGGCAGCAGCGCCGCCGCGCGCTGGATCGCGATGTCGGTCGCAGCTGAAACACCATGCAGGTGGATGCAGGCGTGGATCATCCCCGGCAGGCGCTCCAGCGTGCAGTCCACACCCGCTTCCCGCAGGTTGGCGGCGTACTGTTCAGCTTCGTCGCGCAGCGGATCGAACTCACAGCTCAGCACCGTGGCCGCCGGCAGGCCACGCAGATCGCTGGCGTGCAGAGGCGAAGCCAGTGCCTGTCGGCGGTCACCGTCGCCGAGGTAGGCCTGCCAGCAGTGCCGCATCAGGTCTGCGCTGAGGTAGTAACCGTCGGCGAACTGGCGGTAGGAGCCGCTGGCCATGGTGGCATCCAGTGCCGGGTACAGCAGCAGTTGATGCGAGGGCAACGGCAGTCCCTGATCGCGCAGCAGCAGGCAGCACGCGGCGGCGAGATTGCCGCCGGCGCTGTCGCCGCCGATGACCAGCCGTGCCGGATCAAGACCCAGGGCTGCGGCATGGGCCTGCAGCCACAGCCAGGCATCGGCGACGTCGTGCAGCGGCGTCGGGAACGGGTGCTCCGGCGCCAGGCGATAGCCGACAGCAGCAATGACATGGCCGCTGGCATTGGCCAGGGCCCGGCAGGGTCCGTCATAGACCGCCAGCGAACACTGGAACCAGCCACCGCCGTGGGCGAACAACAGGGCAGGACGCGGTTCGGTGCTGATGGCTGCGGGCGTGTACAGGCGCACGACCAGTGCATGGCCGTCGCGTGCGCTCACCACGTGCTCCACGACATGCGATACCGCCTCGGTGGCACCCTGCAGCGTGGGCAGCGCTTGCTCGCTGAGTGCACGCAGTTCCAGCAGATCGTCCGGCAGCGGCTGCGCCGCCACCGCATCCACGAACGATTGCAATGCAGGTTCAAGCGGCATGGTCAGCCTCCTGCAGGAACGGCAGCAGCTGGGCAAGGAACGCGTGCGGTGCTTCTTCCATGATGAAGTGGCCACAGCCCGGCACGACGCTGCCGCGCAGGTCATCGGCGTGTGGCTGCAGGGTCAGCATCGGTGCGTTGCCGGTGGCGTGCTCGGCGCCGATGGCCAGCACCGGCATCGTCAACCGGCGTTGTGCGCGGAGCTGGTTCTGGCGGATGGTTTCCGGAATCGCGCGGTACCAGGCAAAACCCGCACGCAGCGCGCCGGGGCGGCTGTAGGCGGCGATGTAGGTTTCGCTGGCCACCGCGTCGCGCCGGTACGACCAGCGGTCGAACATGAAGTCCAGGTAGGCACGTTCGCGACCGGTGATGAGGGCCTCGGGCAGATCGGCCACCTGGTTGAACATGAAGTGCCACAGGAAGATGTTGTCGGCCGGCGCGGCGAAGATGCCCGGCTCGGGTGCCAGCCCGGGAATCACCGCCTCGGTCACCGCCAGGCGCTGCACCGCCTGCGGCTGGTCGCTGGCCAATGCATAGGCGATCCACATGCCGATGTCATGGCCGACCACCTGGTAGCGCTCGTGGCCCAGCGCCTGCATGGTCTGGTGCAGTACCGCGGCGGCGCTGCCGGTGTCGTAGCCGTGGGCAGGGCGATCGGATTCGCCGATGCCGGGCGGGTCGACCGCGATCGCTTCGAAACCGGCTTCGGCCAGCGCATGCAGCACGTGGCGCCAGGCGTACCAGGTCTGCGGCCAGCCGGGAATCAACAGCACCGGTTGCCCGCTGCCGGCGGATACGCAGTGCACGCGCTGGCCGTCGATGCGCAGGTAATGGTGGCGCAGGGTGTCGTTGCCGGCGGTGCCAGCGGTGGGGATATTCATCATGGGGATGTTCCGGTGGGGGCTCAGGCGATGCCGAGCATGTGCTGCATCTGGGCGCTGCTGATCGGCGCGCCGGCGAAGTCGTCGAAGATATTGTCGGTGACCGGGATGATGTGATCGCGGATGAAGGCGGCACCTTCGCGCGCGCCGGCTTCCTGGTCCTTCAGGCAGCACTCCCATTCCAGCGTTGCCCAGCCGGCGTAGTCGTATTGCGCCAGCTTGGAGAAGATCGACCTGAAATCGACCTGGCCGTCGCCCAGCGAGCGGAAGCGGCCTGCGCGTTCGGTCCAGTCGGCGTAGCCACCGTAGATCCCCTGGCGACCATTGGGACGGAACTCCGCATCCTTGACGTGGAACATGCGGATCAGCGGATGGTAGATGTCCAGGAACTGCAGGTAGTCCAGCTGCTGCAGCACGAAGTGGCTGGGATCGAACAGGATGCGGCAGCGCTCGTGCTGGCCCACACGCTCGAAGAAACGTTCGAAGCTGGTGCCATCGTGCAGGTCTTCGCTGGGATGGATTTCGTAGCAGAGGTTGATGCCATTGTCCTCGCAGGTATCGAGGATCGGCCGCCAGCGGCGTGCCAGCTCATCGAACGCGGCATCGAT
>Ga0308171_1002114_pt1 | contig 22306 bp, 17 predicted proteins | sample PhyGR1_FD_202135 | JGI IMG/M metagenome (GOLD analysis project Ga0308171, IMG submission 202135) | Phyllosphere microbial communities from UC Gill Tract Community Farm, Albany, California, United States - DLSLSG.R1 | ecosystem: Host-associated > Plants > Phyllosphere > Unclassified | place: USA... | reverse complement strand
CTGGCCTTCTCGCTGACCTTGCCGCCAAGGGACTTCTCACTCCGCTCGGTGACGAGACGGCAAATTGGGTGAAGGAAAATTACGGCGCGGGCCAGTCCTGGGTCGATCTTGGCATGTACAAGAACAAGGACGGCAACAAGGCCTATTTCGCCTTCCCGTTCAAGGCCGACGTGAAGTCGCTGGTCTGGTACGTTCCTGAGAACTTCGAGGAAGCCGGTTACAAGGTGCCGGAAACCATGGAAGATCTCGTCAAGCTCAGCGACCAGATCGTCGCCGATGGCGGCACGCCATGGTGCATCGGTCTCGGCTCTGGTGGCGCGACCGGCTGGCCGGCAACCGATTGGGTGGAAGACTTCATGCTGCGCACGCAGCCGCTCGATGTCTACCAGAAGTGGACGACGAATGAGGTGAAGTTCAACGATCCGCGCGTCGTTGCCGCAATCGAGGAATTCGGCAAGTTCGCCAAGAACGACAAGTATGTTTCGGGCGGTGTTGCCGCTGTTGCCTCCACCGACTTCCGTGACAGCCCGAAGGGTCTCTTCGACATTCCGCCGAAGTGCTACCTGCACCGTCAGGCTTCCTTCATTCCATCCTTCTTCCCAGAGGGAACGAAGGTCGGGACGGATGTCGACTTCTTCTACATGCCGACCTTCGCCTCCAAGGCAGATCTCGGCAAGCCGGTTCTGGGTGCTGGAACGCTCTTCACCATCACCAAGGATTCCAAGGCTGCGCGCGCGCTGGTCGAATTCCTGAAGACGCCGATCGCCCACGAAGTGTGGATGGCGCAGTCCGGCTTCCTGACACCGTTCAAGGGCGTCAACAAGGACGCCTACGCCAATGATCAGGTGAAGCGTCAGGGCGAGATTCTGACGACGGCTACCACCTTCGGCTTCGACGGTTCCGACCTCATGCCCGGCAAGATCGGCGCTGGCGCGTTCTGGACCGGCATGGTCGATTTCGTCGGCGGCAAATCTGCCGAGCAGGTCGCCAACGATATCCAGAAGGCCTGGGACGGCTTGAAGTAATCCTCAGATCCAGCCCGGCAGTCATCGCTGCCGGGCTGTCATCGATAGAACGGCGCGGGAAACGCGCCGAATATAAGTAAGATCGGGGAGGGAATGATGATCACGCAAATCGTATCCGCGCTGGGTGTCGTTATTGTCGGCGTCTTTGCCTGCGCCGCCTATTACTGGCTGTCGGACAAGGCGTTGCAGTTTATTTTTCCGGTGCGGGACGGCGATGTCATTCATGCGTCGCGCAATCTCAACCGGCGCGCGGCCATTCGTCCCTGGCTCTTCGTCGGACCGGCCCTGCTGCTGCTTGCCGTCTATCTTGTCTACCCGGTCGTTGCGACCTTCATCCTGTCTTTCTACGATCGGACAGGAGCCAATTACGTCGGTTTCGCCAATTACGTCTGGGCCTTCTACGACGCTGGCTTCCGCCAGTCGATCTTTAACAACATTCTCTGGCTTGCCGTGGTCCCCGCCGCTTGCACCTTTCTCGGCCTCGTCATCGCGGTCATGACCGACCGCATCTGGTGGGGCAATATCGCCAAGTCCATCGTCTTCATGCCGATGGCGATCTCCTTCGTCGGCGCCTCTGTCATCTGGAAATTCATCTATGAGTATCGCGGTGAGGGCCAGACGCAGATCGGCCTTCTCAATGCGCTGGTGGAGTTCTTCGGTGGCAATCCTCAGGTGTGGATTTCCATGCCCTTCTGGAACAATTTCTTCCTGATGGTGATCCTGATCTGGATCCAGACCGGCTTTGCCATGGTCATTCTGTCGGCAGCGCTTCGCGGCATTCCGGAAGAGACAATCGAGGCGGCGGTCATCGATGGCGCCAATGGCTGGCAGATTTTCTGGAAGATCATGGTGCCGCAGATCTGGGGGACCATCGCGGTCGTCTGGACCACCATCACCATTCTCGTCCTCAAGGTCTTCGACATCGTCCTGACCATGACCAATGGCCAGTGGAATACCATGGTTCTCGCCAACCTCATGTTCGACTGGATGTTCCGCGGCGGTGGCGATAGCGGGCGAAGTGCTGTCATCGCGCTCGTCATCATGGCAGCCGTTACACCGATCATGATCTGGAACATCCGCCAGGCGAACCGCGAGATGGAGGGCCGTTGATATGAACATCGCAACCCGTCTGCGCCGTATCGGCCTGCCCCGCCTCATCGTTCACGCGAGCGTTCTCTTCATCGTTCTGCTCTGGCTTCTGCCGACGCTCGGCATTCTCGTCAGCTCGCTGCGAGACAAGGACCAGATCGTCGTTTCCGGCTGGTGGACGGCCTTCTCCAGCTCCAACCAGACGCAGGCGCTGCGCCTTGGCGATCCATCGACACAGACCCAGCAGGGCGATCGCTTCGTCATTGCCGGCAATGTCTTCGGTGACGGCAAAAGCGGCCATGTTTCGGCCTATGGCGTGCGCGTTCAGGAACCGGCAGCCTTCAAGGCCGGTACGTCCGCCGATCTCGGTGATGGCGAAACGCTTCAACTCAACGAAGACGGCAGCTATCAATATAGCAAGAATGCCAGCTTCGAAGGATCGCGCGCAAAACGCGTCTATGTCGTGGTTTCCACGCCACCGATCTTTACGTTCGACAATTACCGCACCGTTCTCCTCTCCGAAGGCATCGGCCAGTCCTTCGTCAACTCGCTGACGGTCGCCATCCCCGCAACGATCATTCCGATCCTGATTGCCGCTTTCGCTGCCTATGCGCTCTCATGGATGCGCTTCAGCGGTCGATCCTTGATGATTGCACTGGTCGTCGGTCTGATCGTTGTGCCGTTGCAGATGTCGCTCATTCCGTTGCTGCAGCTCTATAACTCAATCGGCAATATCTTCGGCATACCGTCCAAGACCTATGCCGGGATCTGGCTGGCGCACACCGCCTTCGGTCTGCCGCTCGCCATCTATCTGCTGCGCAACTATATCTCCGGCCTGCCGAAAGAAATCATCGAGAGTGCCCGCGTCGATGGCGCCAGCGATTTCGAGATTTTCGTCAAGATCGTGCTGCCGCTCTCCTTCCCGGCGCTTGCCTCCTTCGCCATCTTCCAGTTCCTCTGGACGTGGAACGACCTGCTCGTCGCCATGGTCTTCCTCGGCACGCAGAAGGATGAACTGGTGCTGACCGGCGCATTGAACGCGCTGCTCGGTTCGCGCGGCGGCAACTGGGAAATTCTCACCGCGTCGGCCTTCGTCACCATTATCGTGCCGCTCTGCGTCTTCTTCGCGCTCCAACGCTACCTTGTGCGCGGCCTCTTGGCCGGCTCCGTCAAGGGAGGCTGATCGAACCCATGAATGCTTTCAATCAACAGGACACTACCATGATTGCGACCGTTTCTTCTGCCCTTACTCCGGACAAGGATTGGTGGCGCGGTGCCGTGATCTATCAGATCTATCCGCGCTCCTATCAGGACTCCAACGGCGATGGCATTGGCGATCTGAAGGGCATCACCTCCAGGCTTGAGCACATCGCCAATCTCGGCGCCGATGCAATCTGGATTTCGCCCTTCTTCACCTCGCCCATGAGGGACTTCGGCTACGACGTGTCGAACTATGTCGATGTCGACCCGATGTTCGGAACGCTCGCCGATTTCGACGGTCTGATTGCAGAAGCCCATCGCCTGGGCATCCGGGTGATGATCGATCTGGTTCTGTCGCATACATCTGACCAGCACCCCTGGTTCGTCGAAAGCCGCTCCAGCCGCAGCAACCCGCGCGCCGACTGGTATGTGTGGAGCGATGGCAAGCCGGATGGCACGCCGCCCAACAACTGGCTCTCGATCTTCGGCGGCTCCGGTTGGCAGTGGGACCCGACCCGTATGCAATACTACATGCACAACTTCCTGACCTCGCAGCCGGATCTCAACCTGCATAATCCGGAAGTGCAGGAAGAGCTGCTGAACATCACCCGCTTCTGGCTGAAGCGCGGCGTCGATGGTTTCCGTCTCGATACGATCAACTTCTACTTCCACGACAAGGAACTGCGCGACAACCCGGCACTTGCGCCGGAACGCCGCAACGCCTCCACGGCGCCTGCCGTAAACCCCTATAATTTCCAGGAACATATCTACGACAAGAACCGTCCGGAAAACCTGGAATTCCTCAAGCGCTTCCGCGCCGTACTGGATGAGTTCCCGGATATTGCCGCCGTCGGCGAAGTCGGTGACAGCCAGCGGGGTCTGGAAATCGTCGGCGAATATACATCCGGCGATGACAAGATGCAGATGTGCTATGCCTTCGAATTCCTGGCGCCGGATGCGCTGACCCCCGCCCGCGTTGCAGAAGTTCAGGCAGCCTTCGCTCAAGCAGCACCTGAAGGCTGGGCCTGCTGGGCTTTCTCCAACCACGACGTCGTGCGCCATGTGACCCGCTGGGGTGAGACGGTCGAGGACAAGGATGCCTTCGCCAAGGTGCTTTCGGCTCTGTTGATGACGCAGCGCGGCTCCGTCTGCATCTATGAAGGCGAGGAGCTTGGCCTGACGGAAGCCGACATCGCCTTTGAAGATCTCCAGGACCCCTACGGCATTCAGTTCTGGCCGGAATTCAAGGGCCGCGATGGTTGCCGCACGCCGATGGTTTGGGATGCCGGCCATGCGCAGGCGGGCTTCTCCACCTCGGATAAGACCTGGCTTCCCATTCCTGCCGAACATAAGAAGCGCGCGGTCAGCGCCCAGCAGGGCAATGAGGCGTCCGTTCTGGAGCACTACCGTCGCTTCCTGGCGTTCCGCAAGCAGCACCCGGCTTTCGCCAAGGGCAAGATCGAGTTCCAGGACGCGGATGCGACCGTCTTGAGCTACACACGCACACTCGGCAACGAAACCGTTCTTTGCCTCTTCAACCTCTCGGCAGTGCCAGCACCGGCAAAGCTGCCGGATGGCGAGTGGAACGAGCTGGAAGGGCATGGCTTTTCGGCTGAACGGAATGGGACAACCGTAGAACTTCCGGCATGGGGCGCGTTTTTCGCCCGCCACGCGTAACACCATAGGGAGGAGCACCGCATGACTGGCCTTATTCTCAAGGGCATCCGTAAATCCTACGGTGAGGTGAAGGTCCTGCACGGGATCGACCTCGATATCAAGCAGGGCGAGTTCATCGTCTTCGTCGGCCCGTCCGGCTGCGGCAAGTCGACGCTTTTGCGTATGATTGCCGGTCTGGAAGAAATCACCGGCGGCGAAATGTATATCGACGGCCAGTTGGTCAACGAAATCCCGCCATCACGGCGCGGCATCGCCATGGTCTTCCAGTCCTATGCGCTCTACCCGCATATGACGGTCTACGACAACATGGCCTTCGGCATGAAGATCGCCAAGGAAAGTAAGCAGGAGATCGACCGCCGCGTTCGCGCTGCTGCCGAAATCCTGCAGCTCACGCAATACCTTGAACGCCTGCCGAAGGCGCTCTCCGGCGGTCAGCGCCAGCGCGTCGCGATTGGCCGCGCCATCTGCCGCAACCCCAAGGTCTTCCTCTTCGACGAGCCGCTCTCAAACCTCGACGCGGCCTTGCGCGTTGCGACCCGCATCGAGATCGCCAAGCTCAGCGAGAAGATGGCCGATACCACCATGATCTACGTGACGCACGATCAGGTGGAAGCCATGACGCTGGCTGACCGCATTGTCGTGTTGAATGGCGGCCGCGTAGAGCAGGTGGGCGAACCGCTGGAGCTTTACGAGAACCCCGCCAACCTCTTCGTCGCCCGCTTCATTGGCTCCCCGGCCATGAACATCATCGCGGGCACAGTGAAGGCGACCGGCGAAATTACCACGCTCGATCTTGCGGGCGGCAAGACACTGGCCGTGCATATTCCGACGCCATCGGGCGAAGAAGGCAAGGCAGCATCCTTTGGCGTTCGACCGGAAGACTTGTTCATCGCCGACGGCGACGATTATCTGTTCGAGGGCAAGGTGTCGATCGTCGAGGCGCTGGGTGAAGTGACGCTGCTCTATCTGGAGGCACCCGCGGGTGAGGAGCCGGTCATCGTCAAGATCCCAGGCATTGCACCGGTGAAGAAGGGTCAGACGCTGCGCTTCTCCGCGCCGCCGGAAAAGCTTCATCTGTTCGATGCGCTGGGAAAAACCTATCGCCGCTAACTCAGCTGGCGTGGTTGCAGCTCAGGCCGTCAGGACATGGAAAAAGAGTGAGAGCAATCCAGTTGCCGCGAGGTCGCTTGAATTGCGCTCACTCTCTACGTGTCTCTCAGAGCGCTGGACGTCCTACCGGATGCACGATGCTGTAAAGCTCGCCGGTGATCAGCTGAGCCCCGTAAGAACGGTCTGTTTCAACTTCACATCGGGCACTTCGCTGAAGGTCAGATCGTCACAGCCGAAATAGGATTTCTGATTGGTGGCCGACCAGTCGTTACAGACAAGCTTGTAACGGTCTTTCGCCGCGGGATTTTCAGGCATCGCATAGAGATAGTCGCCGGTGCGTTTGGCCAGTGGAATATCGCCATCCTGATTGCAGCGGCTCAAAATCTGCTCCAGCACCTCACCATCGACCTCGGTGACCATCAACTTGCCCTCGAAGCGCAGGCATGCGTTGAAATCGTAGCGGCGGATATCACCCTTCGGCAATCCAGCGCCGAAGGAGGTATGGCCGATGAAGCCGACGTCCGCACCGGCCTTTGCGGCAATAAGCTCGGCCACCTGACGACCCGCCTCATCGACCGTCATGGCCCTCGCCGTTTTGGCGACGGTTTCCCGTTCCTCCGGTGTCAGATGCTGAGCGAGCGTCTTTTCGATCAGCGCGCCCAGCGCTGGGGAAGGCTTCGCACTGCGATCGATCGCCACCGTTTCCATGGTTGCGGCCTGGCCGGGGCCTGGAATGCTTGCAACCGCCATCGAGGTGCCCCAAGAGCCGGTATGGACATAGCGTGTGGCGCCAGCTTCATGCACGAAGTTCAGGTGGTCGTGACCGCCCACGACCAGCGTTCCGTCTGGTAGCAGAGGAAGGATGTCGCGGTCCGCCACCACACCGGCATGGCTCATCACGATGTTGATCGCATCCGGCTTGACGATTTCGGGAAGGTTGGCCTTTGCCCATTCCACTGGTTGGGGAATGGTCAGAGCCTCGCGCGTCGCCTTCGGATAGGTGTTGATGGCGTTGGTGGCGAGCCCGGCCACGACGACCTTTTGTCCGCCAATCTCGAATGTCTTGCTCGCTGGCGCGTAAGGAGCACCGCTCCGCTTGTCGATGATGTTGGAAAGGACGGTAACCCCCAGCCCTTCAGCGCGGCTGACGAAATGGGCAAGGTCGGTATCGATATCCGGCTCGTGGTTGCCGATATTGACTACGGTCGGGGCGAGTTTCACGAGAGCTGCGAGGAAGCTCCACTCGATCTCGCCTTGAGACCGCATCGCCACCGTATTGCCGCTTTCGAACAGATCGCCATTCAGGAGAATGATGTGCGGGCTTTTGTCCGCGGAAATGCGAGTCTCGATGGCTGCCAGAAGCTGGCCCATGCGCTCATAGGCGGAGTGCAGGTCGGAAATGACGATGGCGCGCAGCGGAGACTGCTGGTCGGCGGCTGCCGGAAAACGCAGCAGCGGCAGCATGGCAGTTCCGGCCATCAGCTTCAGCAAATTGCGGCGTGTGCGTGAGAAAATCGTCATACTTAGCCCCGTCATGTCAGACTGCGCCACCGCCCCCGCGGCTGGCTGCACAGGCCCTATAGGGCGATCATCACAGCCACATGACAGCAGAGGCGCTGGCGTTCACGTCAATAGGGGAGAAATGGAGAGGGGATGTCAAGGCATGATGCTGGAGCGCCCTTCGTCCTTTTGGACGCGCGAAGGACGCTTCTTCTTTCAAGCCACGCAGGGTGCTTTTGCGAAACTCGGTCTCGAGTTTCGCGCCGGTTTTGTCGGGCATGGCGGATGCCCCAACCGGACCGCCATTGGGCAGATCAATGGAAGACGCTGGCGCCCTGGTCTGCGGTTCCGGCATTGCGACGGAACGGCGCGAAGAGCTCGCGTCCCATGCCCCACTCATTGCCGGAGAGATCGGCACGCGCCGGCTCGCGCTTGGACAACTCCGCTGCCGACACCAGAACTTCCAGTGTGCCCGATACGGCATCGAGACGGATGATGTCGCCATCGCGAATGAGCGAGATCGGCCCGCAATCGGAGGCTTCCGGCGTGACGTGAATGGCGGCGGGCACTTTGCCGGATGCACCGGACATACGGCCATCGGTGACAAGCGCCACCTTGAAACCGCGGTCCTGCAGCACGCCGAGCGGCGGGGTGAGCCGGTGCAGTTCCGGCATGCCATTGGCCTTCGGTCCCTGGAAGCGCACGACCGCGATGAAGTCGCGGTTCAGCTTGCCATCTTTGAAGGCATCCTGCAGTTCCTGCTGGTCGTGGAAGACGATGGCTGGAGCTTCGATGATGTGACGCTCTGGCTTCACCGCGGAAATCTTGATGACCGACTTGCCGAGATTGCCGGTCAGCATCTTCAGCCCGCCGGTTGGCTGGAACGGTGTTTCGATGCGGGAGAGAACCTTCGGATCGTTGCTCTCTTCGGGTGCTGCTTCACGCTGGATGGCGCCGTTTTCGCCAAGCTTGGCATCGATCGTATAGGCCTCAAGCCCGTGGCCGAAGACGGTGCGCACGTCATCATGCACGAAGCCCTGTTTCAGGAGCTGCTTGATGAGGAAGCCCATGCCGCCGGCGGCATGGAAATGGTTCACATCGGCAAGACCGTTCGGATAGACACGTGCGAGAAGCGGCACGATGTCGGAAAGGTCGGAGATATCCTGCCAGGTCAGAATGATCCCGGCGGCACGTGCCATGGCAATCAGGTGCATGGTGTGGTTGGTGGAACCGCCTGTCGCATGCAGTCCGACCACGCCGTTGACCACGGAGCGCTCGTCGATCATCTCGCCGGCTGGGGTGAATTCGTTGCCCTGTGCGGTAATCGCCAGCGCCCGCCTCACGGCTTCCTTGGTCAGCGCATCACGCAGTGGCGTGTTCGGATTGATGAAGGAGGATCCGGGCATATGGAAGCCCATGATCTCCATCAGCATCTGGTTGGAATTGGCGGTGCCGTAGAAGGTGCAGGTGCCGGGACCGTGATAGGACTTGGACTCGGCCTCCAGCAGTTCAGCACGGCCCACCTTGCCTTCCGCATAAAGCTGGCGAATGCGCGACTTTTCGTCATTCGGAAGGCCGGTCGTCATCGGTCCGGCCGGAATGAAGACGGCTGGTAGATGGCCGAAGGTCAGTGCTGCGATCACCAGACCGGGTACGATCTTGTCGCAGACACCGAGATAGACGGCAGCATCGAACATGTTGTGCGACAGGCCGATACCGGCCGCCATGGCGATCGCGTCGCGGGAAAAGAGCGAGAGCTCCATGCCGGGCTGGCCCTGCGTGACGCCGTCGCACATGGCAGGCACTGCACCTGCCACCTGCGCAATGCCGCCTGCCTCTTTTGCCGCATCGCGAATGATCTGCGGGAAGACCTCGTAAGGCTGGTGGGCGGAAAGCATGTCGTTATAGGCGGTGATGATGCCGAGATTGGGAATTCGATCGCCGGCAAGGATCTCCTTGTCGGCGGGGGAACAGACGGCAAAGCCATGGGCGAGGTTGCCACAGGACAGGGTGGAGCGGTGAACGCCCTTGGAGATCTGCAGCCGCAGCCGCTCGAGATAGATTTCGCGATAGGGTTTCGAACGTTCAACGATGCGGGCGGTAATGTCCTGAACGCGTGAGTCGGCAGCCATGGGCTTCATCCTGTCCTTCTGTTGAGCGTCGGCCGCAGGCTTGGGAGACCGGGCCGACGATCATGTTTCATTCAAATGCCGGGCACCGCCGCCGCATGAATGCGGGACGTTATGGCGCCCAGTAGATATTCACCGTCGAATCCGCACGGTTCAGCACGGAGCGGATCGGCATTTCGTCCTCATCGAGATCGGACTGTGCCTTCTCCAGCGTCTCCTTCTTCGCCGCACCTTCGATGTGCAGCACCAGGAAACGGGCGTCGTGAAGCGCCGCAAGGTTGAAGGTCAGCCGTTCCTCACCCGCATTTTCCGCAGCCATGGTCAGCACGGTGCGCGGCTCGTCGAGATCAAGCGCTTCCTCGAGATTGTCGCCGCCAGGGAAGAAGGAGGCGGTATGTCCGTCGGTCCCCATGCCCAGAATGACGATATCGAACGGGTCGCAGATATCGGCGGTCCTCGCCGTTGCCAGCGTTGCCGCATCTTCAGGTGAGGCGGCAGACTGATAAAGCGGCACGAAATAGGCCGCCTTCGCTTCGTTCTGCAAAAGGTTCTCGGCGACCAGCTTGTGGTTGGAGCGGTCATTATCCGGCGGCACGAAACGTTCATCGACCAGCGTGATGCTGACGCGCGGCCATTCCAGCTGATGCTTGGAAAGCGTCTGGAAGAACAGTTTTGGTGTAGAGCCACCGGAGACGGCGATGCTGGCCGCCCCGCGTTCTTCGATGGCCGCTTTCAGATGCGCAGCAACATCGCCTGCGAGCTTTTCGGCGAGTTCCGGACCGTCCTTGAAGATGTGCATGTTGGGTTCCATCCGCATCTTCCTTTAGTCGGCTTCATGCCAGGTACGACCGTCGCGCTCGATCAGCGCGATTGCGCCGCTCGGTCCCCAGGTGCCGGAGGTGTAACCCTGCACGCCCTGGCCCACGGCTTCCCAGCTTTTCAGGATCGGATCGACCCAGTTCCATGCCGCTTCCACTTCGTCGCGACGCATGAAGAGCGTCTGGTTCGAGCGGATCGTGTCCATCAACAGACGCTCATAGGCATCCGGATTGCGCACATTGAAGGCTTGCGCAAAGCTCATATCAAGCGACACCTGACGCAGGCGCATGCCGCCTGGACCGGGATCCTTGATGAGCAGCGACTGCTTGACGCCTTCGTCCGGCTGCAGACGGATCACCAGCTTGTTGGCCTCGATCTTGCCGGCCGTATCGTCGAAGATCGAATGCGGGATCTGCTTGAAGGTGACGACGATTTCCGAAACGCGGGTTGCAAGGCGCTTGCCGGTGCGGATGTAGAAAGGCACGCCCGCCCAGCGCCAGTTGCCGATTTCAGCCTTGAGGGCGACGAAGGTTTCCGTGTTGGAAACGCCGCCTTCCAGCTCTTCCAGATAACCCTTGACCGCTCCGCCTGCCGAGGCGCCGGCGCGGTATTGTCCACGCACGGTGTTCTTCTCGACATTGGCTTGCGTGATGGGTTTCAGCGAGCGCAGAACCTTCAGCTTCTCGTCACGCACCGCTTCGGCGTTCATTGAGGAGGGGGGCTCCATTGCAACAAGGCAAAGCAGCTGAAGAATATGGTTCTGCACCATATCGCGAAGCGCACCCGCCTTGTCGTAGTAACCTGCACGACCCTCAAGCCCGACGGATTCAGCCACGGTGATCTGCACGTGGTCGATATGGGTGGAATTCCACAGCGGTTCAAAGAGCGCGTTGGCAAAGCGCAGAACCATGAGGTTCTGCACGGTTTCTTTGCCGAGATAATGGTCGATACGGAAGATTTGCTCTTCCTTGAAGACGTTACCGAGCGTGTCGTTCAGCTCCAAGGCGGAGGCGAGGTCACGTCCGATCGGCTTTTCCACTACAATGCGGGTGGATTTGGTGATCAGCTTGTGATCGCGGATCTTGGAGGCGATGTCGCCGAAAATTCCCGGTGCGACGGCAAGATAGAAAGCGCGGATGCGATCCTTGCCTTCGTCGAGAAGCTTTTTCAGCTTGTCCCAGCCATCGTCGGACTTGGCGTCGACGGGAATGTAGAAGAGGCGCGCGCAAAACTTGGCGACCTGCTCCTCGTCATATTCGCCGGACTTCAGATGCTCCTTTAGGGCATCCTGCGCAAACTTCCGGTATTCCTCATGCGTCATGACAGAGCGGGAAGCGCCGATGATGCGGGTCGGTTCGGTCAGCTGGCCTTCCACCTGGCGGTGGTAAAGGGCGGGCAGAAGCTTGCGTTCTGCCAGATCGCCGGTGCCGCCAAAGACGACGCAATCAAAGGGGTCAACGGGAATAATTTGACTGCTCATGTCGATTCTCTCGATCTCTACACGTTAGGGGCATCCATAATCTAATCGATTTAAAAATGCCAGAGTTGATGTACGAAAATAATGAATTTTGCTGCTGGCCCGTCATGCCGGCAGGTGTCCAATCGTTGCTTTTGCACAATGCGAAGGCAGACGCATTCAAAACCTGTCCCGTAATGCATACCACGTCAGCGCCAGGAACAGGAGTGGCGCCCGCAGCGATGCACCACCCGGGAAGGATGGAACATCGAGCGCAGCGAACTGATCGAGTGCCTTGTCCTTACTGATCACCATATCCGCGTAAAGCTTGCCGCAATAGTTGGAGAGCATCACACCATGTCCGGAATAGCCGCCGATGGAAAGGACACCCGGCATGACCTCGCGCACGAAGGGCTGGCGTGTCAGCGTAATGCCGACGGACCCGCCCCAGGCATGGGTCATCTCGATATTCGCAAGCGCGGGGTAGATTTCCGAAATCTGCTTGCGGATATGCTTGGAAATGTCACGCGGTGAGTCGGCCGTATAAGCTTCTCGCCCGCCGAACAACAGGCGATTGTCCGGCGTCTTGCGAAAGTAGCGCACCACGAAGCGTGAATCCGCCACCGCTTCCTTGTCCGGAATGATCGATGGAAACTCATTGAGAGGTGCTGTCGCCCCGATGAAGGAGCGGATCGGCATCACATGCGCTGCAGTGACCGGTTCCAGATTGCCGATATAGGCGTTGGTCGCAATCAGCACTCGGGTTGCGGTGATCATGCCAGACGGCGTTTCGATCAGCGTCTTGCCGCCGGACTGGCGGATAGACTTGGCCGGTGTCATTTCGAAGATATCGGCACCCGCCGCTTTCGTAGCCTTCGCCAGCCCGACCAGCAGTTTGAGCGGGTGAATATGACCGGTGCCGGTGTCGCGCACGCCGCAATGATAATGCGACGATCCTAGTCGATCTGCGGTTTCTGCCTTCTCCATGAAGGCGATTTCCTCATAGCCGTAGCGGCCCACCATGGCCTCGACGCTATCACGATAGCTCTTTTCATAGGCACGCTTATGTGAGACGTTCAACTGCCCCGGCTGGAACTCCATGTCGATCTGGTTGTCGCGGGCAAAGTCGAGCACATAGTGCTTGGCGTTTTCCGCGAGATCGAACAGCGCCTTTGAGCGCTCAAAACCGATCTTTTCTTCAAGCTCGTCCGGCCAGGCGCGCTGGCCTGTGCCGAACTGTCCGCCATTGCGCCCCGACGCACCGTCGCCAAACCGGTGTGCTTCGATCAGGGTGACGGCAATGCCGGCGCGCGCCAGATTATAGGCGGCCTGAAGGCCGGTGAAGCCGCCGCCGATAATGGCGACATCGACCGTGCGCGAGCCATCCATTGCCGGATATTCCGGACGCTCCGCAACAGTCTCCTGATACCATGAAACGCCCGGCGCTATCGGGCTCTGCCATGCCATATCGTTCACCTCACACGTTCAGCAGCAGGAACTCGCGCTCCCATGGGCTGATCACCTGCATGAAGGTTTCGAACTCGCCGCGTTTCAGGCCGGCATAAAGACCGACGAACTCGTTGCCGAAGATGCGTTCGAACTGCTGCTCCTGTTCCAGAAGTGCGACAGCTTCGAGCAGACCGCGTGGAAGCTCGATGGAGCCTTCATTGGCGGTCTCGTAGGTCGGCTCCGTCGGTTCGATATTGTTCATAATCCCAAGCCAGCCGCAGCCGAGCGATGCGGCAAGCGCGAGATACGGATTGGCATCCGAGCTCGGCAGGCGGTTTTCCACGCGCCGTGCCTGCGGTCCGGAAATCGGCACGCGAAACGCCGTAGTGCGGTTGTCGTAACCCCAGGCATTGTTCACCGGGCAGGCCATATCCGGCGTCAGGCGACGATAGGAGTTCACGTAAGGCGCCAGCATCACCAACGCGTTCGGCACGTAGCGCTGCATGCCGCCGACGAAGGAGAAGAATTCCTTCGACGGGGTGCCATCCTTGTTGGAAAACACGTTCTGGCCGGTCTCGATATCGATGACGGACTGGTGGATGTGCATGGCCGAACCGGGCTGAGCCTGCATGGGCTTGGCCATGAAGGTAGCATAGATGCCATGTTTCAGCGCGGCTTCGCGAATGGTTCGCTTGAAGAGAAACACCTGATCGGCAAGTTCGACCGGATCGCCATGGCGCAGGTTGATTTCCAGCTGCGCCGGCCCCTCTTCATGAATGAGGGTGTCGATTTCCAGACCCTGCTTTTCCGAGAAATGATAGATATCGTCGATCAATTCGTCGAATTCGTTGATGCCGGCAATCGAATAGCTCTGGCCGCCAACGATGGAGCGACCGGAACGACCCTTTGGCGGATGCAGCGGATAATCCGGGTCGTCATTCATCGCCACGAGATAGAACTCGATTTCCGGCGCGACCACCGGCTTCCAGCCCTTGTCCTGATAAAGAGACAGCACATTCTTCAAGACGTTGCGCGGCGTGTAGGAAACGGGTTTGCCTTCCTGGTCCACGACATCACAGATGACCTGTGCGGTCGGATCGCTTTCCCAAGGTACGACGGAGAGGGTGGAAAGATCGGGCACCAGCTTGAGATCGCTATCACGCGGCTCATAGCGGAAATTTGCGGTCTCATCCGGATAATCGCCGGAAATCGTATGACGATAGAGCGCGGAAGGCAGCGCAAGCGAGGTATCGCCCGTGAACTTTGCCGTCGGCATCATCTTGCCGCGTGCAACGCCTGCCAGATCGGGGGTGATGCATTCAATGTCTTCGATCCCGCGTACCTTGAGCCATTGCGCCGCTTCGCGCCATGTGGAGACGCCGCGGGTAGAAGAGAGTTCAACGGGTGGTTTCTTCGCCATGGTTGCCGGTTTCTTCGGGCGGAGCATGGTTTTCTTGGGGGGCATAAATCACCGGTGTCTGTTTCGACTGGGGGCATAATAGTCAGACTTTGACAATTGGCGAGAGGGGAATGCGCATTGACAAGAAGCCTGACTTCGAAAAGAGGGAGTGCAACAAGGATAAGGAAAATCCATGACGGAAAAATGTGATGTGCTGATTTTGGGCGCGGGCGCCGCAGGCATGATGTGCGCCATCCGTGCCGGTCAGCGCGGCCGCTCCGTCATCGTCCTCGACCATGCCAAGGCGCCGGGAGAGAAAATCCGCATCTCCGGCGGTGGGCGCTGCAACTTCACCAACATCCACGCCGGGCCGAAGAACTACCTGTCGCAAAACCCGCATTTCGCCAAATCGGCGCTCGCCCGCTACACGCCGCGCGATTTTCTCGATCTGGTGGAGAAGCACAAGATCGCCTGGCACGAAAAGACACTCGGCCAGCTCTTCTGCGACGACAGCGCCAAAGACATCATTCGCATGCTGCTGACGGAGATGCAGGCTGTTGGTGCCAAGCTGCGGCTACAGACTGAGATCACATCGGTCGAGGGCATGGCAACAGGTGGCCTTCGCGTGGCGACCTCGCAAGGTACGATCGAGGCAAAGAGCCTGGTCGTTGCCACTGGCGGCAAATCCATTCCCAAGATGGGCTCCACTGGCTTTGCTTACAAGCTTGCCGAGCAATTCGGGCTCCCTTTGGTCGAGCCGCGTCCCGGTCTGGTGCCGCTAACACTCGACCCGTTGCAGTTGGAGCGGCTGTCGCCTCTCTCCGGCGTTGCGGTCCCCGCCGATATCTCACACGGGAAAACGACGTTTCGCGAAGCGCTGCTCTTCACCCATCGCGGCTTGAGCGGCCCATCCATTTTGCAGATCTCATCCTATTGGCGGGAAGGCGATGCCATTCGCCTGAAGCTCGAACCCGAACAGGACATTGCCGAACAGCTGAAGACCGCCAAGAAAGCCAATGGCCGTCAATCCGCCCAGACGGCGCTTGGCGAGATTTTGCCGAAGCGGCTTGCGCAGTATCTGGTGGAGCAATCGGGCCTTACCAGCCATCTCGCCGATCTTTCCGACAAGTCGCTGATGGCGCTCGCAGCAAGCGCGCAGGACTGGCAGATCAGGCCCTCCGGCTCGGAAGGATACCGCACCGCCGAGGTCACGCTCGGCGGCGTCGACACGGGTCATCTCGACTCGAAGTCCATGCAGGTAAAAGCTGTTCCGGGCCTCTATTTCATCGGTGAGGCCGTGGATGTTACAGGGTGGCTCGGTGGCTATAATTTCCAGTGGGCCTGGGCATCCGGTTACGCCGCAGGCGAGTCCATTTAGGGGCAAATCCCGTCAGCCTGTGTCCGCCGAATTTGCTCGAACGGCTTCCTCTGACGCATTCTGAGAGCAAAGCGGAAACCACTCTCGCCAGAAATGCTGCAACGCGGCGATGCTTTAACATCTTGTTAAGAGGCGCGAGTCATGCTGACCTCTATGCCAGCACAACGCGAGTTGGAACATGAGGTCTCGCTGGACGCCGGAACCCGGCATTGATCGGTCAAGTTTTTCGTTGGAAGCCGCTCATGATGATGTCCAGAAATCGAGCCCGCGCCGTTGCTATTGCCCGCACGCGTAATGAAAACCTCCTCGTTACCTTTCGCCTCAGCCTGATCGCGGCTGGCGCTCTGGCCGCCTTGATCGCAATCGCGTTCTGAACTGCGCCTGACGTTTAAGGCTGAGACCATGCGGGTTAAGATGCCCGGTCCGCGAAATTCAGCATAGAATTTTTCTTCCGCTTCGCGGCGCGCCTTTGGACCTTCAGGTTGGGGTGTCTTGATCATGCCATAGGCGAGGCAGAGTCCGTGCATGGTGATCTCCGTTGATCCGTCGATCTGACTCTGCACCCAAATTTCTGCTTTATCTGCCGCCAGCATTGGCTTACGTTTTTCATTTATGAAAAACATCGGATGGGATTCCTACCAGCTTTTCCTCGACGTTGCGCGTGGCGGCGGCCTGACCGGTGCGGCGGCCACATCTGGCCTCAGCCCGGCAACGATCGGTCGCAGGATGCTGGAACTCGAGCAGCGGATCGGCAAGGTTCTCTTCGTGAGAAGCCAGACGGGCTACGCCTTGACGGCAGATGGGCGCATGCTTCTCGACAATCTTCATGTCATGGAAGACGCCGCAGGTTCGATCGAAGGCTGGCGAAAATCCAGCGCGACCTCTTCGCTGGTGCGCGTTGCGCTCGGCACATGGAATGCTCAACTGATCATGAGTAATTTCTCCGCCATTTGCAGCGAGCGAGATCGCTTTCGCATCGATCTCTTCATCGCCGAACAGAGAGCAGCGCTGACCCATCGCGAGAACGATATCGGTATCCGCGCTTTCGAGCCGGAGGAGCGCAATCTCGCTGCGATCAAGACTGGCAGTGTCGCCTATGCCGCCTACAGACTGCGCAACGCGCCGCAATCTTTGGCGGATCGCTGGATTGTGGTGGACAAAGAAAATGCGATTTCCGCCTATTTGCGCTGGCCATATGAGGCGAGGGCGGAGCACATCGTCGTTACCGTGAACAGGCCTTCAGGTCTGCGCGAACTGGTTCTGTCCGGTGCCGGCACGGCAGTGCTACCATGCTTCATCGGCGATGCGGATGCGCGGCTGGTGCGAGAGGGCGCAGAGATCGATGAACTGCGTCATCCACAGTGGCTGGTCATGAACAATGAAGATCGCCACCGCCGCGATATACGGACGGTGGCGGACCGAATGGTGAGGCTCATCAAGCAGCATTCCGACCTTTATGCCGGACGCGGCGTGCCGGACTAGGCCGCGGCCTTGCTTTGCGCGACGATGACCGGGATCAGCAGATCGCCCCAGTTTCCGTCGCCGCCATGGTGGCGGGCGGAGCGGACGAGTTCGACGGAGATTCCCGCCTCGACCGCATTCATGACCGCCTGGTTGAGGCGGTGCAGGTCGTTTGCCAGCATACGGATAGCAGCCTGTTGGTCCTGCGTCATGGCAGAGGACTGTTCTTCTGCCCGTTCTCTAACTCTCGAAATCGAAGCCATTGTCTTTCCTCCTCAAAGTGCATGCCGCGCAAAGCTTTTGAGCGGTTTGCGGATCACGACATGCGTTAAAACAAGTACCTGAAGCGTTTTATACTTCGGATGTTATTCTGCGGCCGGGCGGAACTGGTCGTGCTCGGTCGATTCCTTCATGGCGGTGGTGGATGAGGTGCCACCGGAAATCGCGACGGAGACCGCGTCGAAATATCCGGTGCCGACTTCGCGTTGGTGCTTGGTTGCGGTGTAGCCGTTGATTTCGGCTGCAAATTCTGCCTCCTGAAGCTCCGAATAGGCTGCCATCTGGCGATCCTTGTAGCCGCGTGCCAGTTCGAACATGCCGTAATTCAACTGGTGGAAAACCGGCAAGTGTGATGAACTGGAACTTGTAGCCCATTGCTCCCAACTCGCGCTGGAACTTCGCAATCGTCGCATCGTCCAGGTGCTTCTTCCAGTTGAAGGACGGCGAGCAGTTATAGGCAAGCTTCTTGCCCGGATGAACCTTGTGAACACCTTCGGCAAACTTGCGGGCCTGCTCGAGATCCGGCTTGGATGTTTCGCACCAGATCAGATCGCAATAGGGCGCGTAAGCATTGGCGCGGGCGATGCAGGGCTCCAGCCCGTTCTTCACCTGATAGAAACCTTCGACCGTGCGGCCTGCATCGTAATCGACAAAGGGGCGATCCCGCTCATCGATATCGGAGGTCAGAAGCTTTGCCGCTTCCGCGTCGGTTCTGGCGATGACGAGGGTCGCAACACCCATGACGTCTGCCGCAAGACGCGCTGCCGTGAGGTTACGGATATGCGCCGCCGTCGGGATCAGAACCTTGCCGCCCAGATGGCCGCACTTCTTTTCCGATGCCAGCTGGTCCTCATAGTGAACGCCCGCCGCGCCCGCCTCGATGAAAGCCTTCATGATTTCAAAGGCGTTGAGCGGACCCCCGAAGCCGGCTTCGGCATCGGCAACGATCGGCGCGAACCATGTATCGACCGAAAGACCTTTGCCTTCGGCGGTTTCGATCTGGTCGGCACGCTGAAGCGTGCGGTTGATGCGCTTGGCAAGTTCGGGTGCGGCATTCGCCGGATAGAGCGACTGGTCAGGATACATGGCGGATGCGGTGTTTGCGTCTGCCGCAACCTGCCAACCCGAAAGATAGATGGCCTTCAGACCAGCACGAACCATCTGCATGGCCTGGTTGCCGGAAAGCGCACCGAGTGCATTGACGAAGCTTTCTTCGTTGATCAACTTCCAAAGGCGGTCGGCGCCCATTTCGGCCAGTGAATAGCGGATATCGACCGAGCCGCGCAGCTTCAAAACATCGTCCGCCGTGTAGGTGCGCTCAATGCCGTCGAAGCGTCCCTTCGGAGCATTTGGAACAAGCTTGTAAAAATCAGTCACATCTCTCTCCCATGTCTGTGTGCTGTCACTTCCCGCTGCTTCTGCTTTGGATCGATAGCAGCGATCTGATGTGACTGAATTTACATTTATCGGTTTTCCGTTGCTAGATAAAAAGGAAAAACAGTGACTTGAAAGGGGTTATGCTGTATCGTCTTTGACAGAATGTCCTTGTAAAACTGTAAATTTTGTAAAAGAGAACAGCTCTCATCTTTTGTGAGCTTTTGTCAAAGGGGAGGGATGATGGCGGAAACCAAGATCTTTGCAGGGCCGCGCGTGCGCCGGGTGCGAAACGGCTTGGGCCTGACCCAGACCGCCATGGCGGAAGCGCTGTCAATCTCACCTTCCTATCTCAATCTGATCGAGCGCAACCAGCGTCCCTTGACGGTGCAACTGCTGCTGAAGCTCGCTTCCGTCTACAAGGTCGATCTCGACGATCTGCAAGGCGAAAGCGGCGGCACCGCCAGCCAGTTGCGGGAGATCTTCGCCGATCCGCTGCTGGCAGGGGAAATTCCCTCGCCGCAGGAACTTGTCGAAGTGGCCGAAGCAGCACCAAACGCCGCCATGGGCGTGGTCAAGCTGTACCGGGCCTATAGCGAACAGGCCAAGCGCCTTAGCGATCTCTCCGACCTTCTTGCGCGCGAGGGCCATCAGACGACGCTCTCGGCCACACGCCTGCCGATCGACGAGGTCCGGCAGATGTTCGAGAGCAGGCCTGCCCATTTCGCTCTTCTGGATGGCGCGGCTGAGAGCTTTCACGCCGCCCTCGGAGCGAGCGACGATCTAGCATCGGCTTTGAAATCCTGGTTGCAGAAGAACCACGGCATCATCGTGCGCAGCCTGCCGGTCCATGTCATGCCGAATCTGCGCCGCCGGTATGACCGGCACTCCATGCGTCTGTTTCTGTCCGAGCGGCTGTCGATGCATGACCAGCTTCGGGAACTGGCGATTGAAGTGTCTTTGCTTGCGCTGACGGATGAAATCTCGCAGGAACTGGAGGCGCTTGCGCTTTCAAATGAAGAAGCAAAGCGCATCGCTCGTTTTGAACTCGCGCGCTATGCCGCCCACGCTTTGATGATGCCCTATGCTGCCTACCTGGCTGCGGCCCAGCGGGCGCGCTACGATATCGACGTGCTGCGCGCGCGCTTCAACGTCTCCTTCGAACAGGCAGCCAATCGTCTTGTCTCATTGGCAAAGCCTGGATCGTCGGCAGTTCCCTTCTTCATGATGGAAACCGACAGTGCCGGAAACCGCTTTCGCAAGGCAGGCGCGCAGGGCTTTCCGCAGGCGAAATTCGGTGGTCTCTGTCCTAGGCTCAATATTCATGCGGCCTTCGCCCAGCCCGGGCAGATACTGGTTGAGAGTACGGAAATGCCGGATGGCGCTTCCTACATCACCATCTCACGCACGCTTGAAGGTCCTCAGGCCGGTTTCGGGGAACGGGTGCGCCGTACGGCTCTGATGCTCGTGACAGAAACGGCGCACGCGAAGGATATCGTCTATGGCGAAGCGCTCTCTGCTTCGGCCAGTGCAGTCGCTATCGGACCGTCTTGCCGATTGTGCGAAAGGCAGGGCTGCCTGTCGCGAGCGGAGGCGCCGCTGACACGCCCGCTCGGTCTCGATGAAATGGTGACGGGCCTCAGCGTCTTCGATTTTCAATAACTTGGCACGAAAGACGCGCGATGCGGGGCTTTTGTGCAGGCCTACGACCGCGGCGTCGAGATGTCATCTGCCTGAAATTTTCGCACTGCACATTTCTGCTTGCGGAGGCTGATTTTCCTTCTTAGTCTCTGCCAAAACAAAGGGGTTTGCGCAGTTTCTCGTCATGCGCCACATCAGGAGAAATCATGAGTTATCGATCGCTTCGTTTCACCCTGGCTTTTGCCACGGCCGTTCTCTCTGCCGGCGCTGCCTTTGCCCAGGAAAAGGTCGTCCACGTCTATAACTGGTCCGACTATATCGACCCTTCGATCCTTGAGGACTTTACCAAGGAGACGGGCATCAAGGTCGTCTATGACGTTTATGACGGCAACGAAGTTCTGGAAACGAAGCTCTTGGCGGGAAATTCCGGCTATGATGTCGTGGCCCCCACATCGCCTTTCCTCGCACGTCAGATCAAGGCGGGCGTTTATCAGAAGCTCGACAAGTCCAAGCTTCCGAACCTGAAGAACATGTGGCCGGAAATCACCACGCGTCTGGCGCAGTACGACCCCGGTAACGAATACGCCGTCAACTACATGTGGGGCACGACCGGCATCGGCTACAATGTCGCCAAGGTGAAGGCGGCTCTCGGTGACGTGAAGGTGGATAGCTGGGACATTCTGTTCAAGCCGGAAAACGCAAAGAAGCTGCAGTCCTGCGGCATCAATATTCTCGACGCATCGGACGAGACCTTTGCAATTGCCATGAACTATTTGGGCAAGAACCCGGACAGCAAGGAGACAGCCGATCTGGAAGCTGGCGGCGATGTCTACAAGGCGATCCGTCCCTCTGTGAAGACGTTCAACTCCTCCGCCTATATCGATGAGCTTGCCAATGGCGATAGCTGCATCACCATTGGCTGGTCCGGTGACGTGCTGCAGGCCAAAACCCGCGCCGAGGAAGCCAAGAACGGCGTCGAGGTCAACTACGTCATCCCGAAGGAAGGAACCTATATCTGGATGGACTCCTTCGCCATTCCGGCCGATGCCAAGAATGTTGAAGAGGCACATGCCTTCATCAACTATATGATGAAGCCGGAAGTGGCTGCGAAGGCTTCCGACTTTGTTCAATACGCCAACGGCAATCTTGCGTCCCAGGCCCTGATGAACCCGGCGGTTGCGAAGAATCCTTCTGTTTATCCAGACGAGGCGACGATGAAGAAGCTCTTCACCATCTCGCCCTATGGGCCGCGTGAACAGCGCGTTTTGAACCGAGTCTGGACACAGATAAAGACCGGCACCTGATCGGATTTGAACAAAG
>Ga0308171_1002113_pt1 | contig 22312 bp, 14 predicted proteins | sample PhyGR1_FD_202135 | JGI IMG/M metagenome (GOLD analysis project Ga0308171, IMG submission 202135) | Phyllosphere microbial communities from UC Gill Tract Community Farm, Albany, California, United States - DLSLSG.R1 | ecosystem: Host-associated > Plants > Phyllosphere > Unclassified | place: USA... | reverse complement strand
TTCCACTCGGTGGCACTGACCCACCATCGCCAGCAGGCCGACACCGGCACCAAGATGATCCACGTCGGCAAGCGCACCAAGAGCAAGATCATCAGCAAGGGCATCAGCGCCGGCCGCGGCCAGAACACCTATCGCGGCCTGGTCAAGGTGGACCGCAACGCAGACGGCGCGCGCAACTACACCCAGTGCGATTCGCTGCTGATCGGCAAGCAGTGCGGCGCCCACACCTTCCCCTACATCGAGGTGAAGAACCCGGGCGCCACCGTCGAGCACGAGGCCACCACCTCGAAGATCTCCGACGACCAGCTGTTCTACTGCCGCGCCCGTGGCATCAGCCAGGAAGACGCGGTGTCGATGATCGTCGACGGCTTCTGCAAGCAGGTGTTCCGCGAACTGCCGATGGAATTCGCGGTGGAAGCCAAGAAGCTGCTGGAAGTCTCGCTGGAAGGTTCGGTGGGCTGATCGCCCGCCCTGCTCTCGCACAACGCATTCTCTTTACCGGCGGGCCCCGGCCCGCACCACGGAAACCCCCATCATGCTGAAGATCGAAAACCTCCACGCCCGCATCGGCGACAAGGAAATCCTCAAGGGCCTGTCCCTGGAAGTGAAGCCCGGCCAGGTGCACGCCATCATGGGCCCCAACGGCGCCGGCAAGTCCACCCTGGGCAATGTCCTGGCTGGCCGCGACGGCTATGAGGTCAGCGAAGGCAGCGTGCAGTTCGAAGGCGTCGATCTGCTCGACCAGGATCCGGAAGCGCGCGCCGCTGCCGGCCTGTTCCTGGCATTCCAGTACCCGGTGGAAATCCCCGGCGTGAACAACACCTACTTCCTGCGCGCCGCGCTGAATGCACAGCGCAAGGCGCGCGGCGAGGAAGAGCTCGATTCCATGCAGTTCCTCAAGCTGGTGCGGCAGAAGCTGGCCGTGCTGCACCTGAAGGACGAACTGCTGCACCGTGGCGTCAACGAAGGCTTCTCCGGTGGCGAGAAGAAGCGCAACGAGATCTTCCAGCTGGCCGTGCTCGAGCCGAAGCTGGCGATCCTGGACGAAACCGATTCGGGCCTGGACATCGATGCACTGAAGAGCGTGGCCGACGGCGTCAACGCGCTGCGCAGCGCCGACCGCTCGTTCCTGGTCATCACCCACTACCAGCGCCTGCTGGACTACATCAAGCCGGACGTCGTGCACGTGCTGGCCGATGGCCGCATCGTCAAGAGCGGTGGCCCGGAGCTGGCGTTGGAACTGGAAGCGCACGGCTATGACTTCCTGAAGGACCGGGTCGTGCCCGAGGCGGCGGTCTGATGAGCGCCCTGCTCGACTCCATGGCCCAGGCCTTCTGCGGCAGCGATGCGCGCCGCGAAGTGCTCGACAGCGTGCTGCGCGACGGCCTGCCCGGCGCACGCAGCGAAACCTGGAAGTACACCTCGCTGCGCCAGCTGGAGCGTCGCAGCTTCGCGGCCGCACCGTTGGCCCCGGCGCTGCTGGATGCCGCCGCGCTGGAGGACATCCCCGCACCGCGCCTGGTGTTCGTCAATGGCCGCCTCAACGACGCGCTGAGCGACGTGCAGGGCCTGCCGGCCGGCGTGCAGCTGGAGACGTTGTCCTCTGCACTGGCCGCTGGCGAGGACGCCGTGCGCTTCCTCGGCCGCCGCTACGATCGCAGCGACGATGTGTTCGCCCGCCTCAACGCCGCCCTCGCCGATGAAGGCGTGGTGCTGCGCGTGGACGACGGCGTGCAGGTCGAGGTGCCGCTGCAGCTGGTATTCGCCAGCGTGGCCGGCGACACCGACCTGGCCTGGCACCACCGCCACCTGATCGAACTGCGTGCCGGCGCCAGCCTGGGCGTGGTCGAGCACCGCTTCAGCGTCGGTGATTCGGCGCATCTGGACAACACGGTGCTGCACGCCCACGTCGCCCGCGATGCGGTGCTCAAGCACGCCCGCGTGCAGGCCGGCAGCGCGCGCCAGACCAGCTTCCTGCGCACCGACGCGGTGCTGGCCAAGGACGCGCAGTACCACCGCGTGGACCTGGAGCTGGGTGCCGCGCTCAGCCGCCATGAGCTGAACGTGCGCCTGGAAGGCGACAACGCCCAGCTGACCGCCAATGGCGTGCTGCTCGGCAACGGCCGCCGCCACGTCGATACCCGCCTGGGCATCGACCACATCGCCCGCGACACCAGCGCCGAGCTGCAGTGGCGTGGCGTGGCCGCCAACCGCAGCCGCGTGGTGTTCCATGGCGGCATCCAGATCCGTGCCGGTGCCGATGGCACCGACGCCAACCTGTCCAACAAGAACCTGCTGCTGTCGGCCGACGCCGAGATCGATACCCAGCCGACGCTGGTGATCGACGCCGACGAAGTGAAGGCCGCACACGGTGCCACCGTCGGCCAGCTCGACGCCAACGCGCTGTTCTACCTGCGTTCGCGCGGCCTGCCGCAGGCCCAGGCGCAGGCGCTGCTGAGTGCCGCCTTCTGCCACGAGCCGCTGAAGGTGCTGCCCGATGCGCTGCGCGAGCAGCTGGCACGCCGCCTGGACAAGGCCCTGGCCGAGGCGGGCGTGGCATGAACCTGTCCACGCCGCGACCGATCGAAGCACCCGCCGACGCCCGCGACTGGGCGCGCGTGCGCCTGGACTTCCCGCTGCTGATGCGCGAAGTGCACGGCAAGCCGCTGGTCTATTTCGACAACGCCAACACCGGCCAGAAGCCGGTGCAGGTGATCGGCGCGGTGGACGAGTTCTACCGCCGCTACAACGCCAACGTCAGCCGTGCCGTGCATGCGCTGGGTACCGAGGCCACCGACGCCTACGAAGGCGCACGCAACAAGCTGGCCCGTTTCCTCAACGTGCGCAGCAACGACCTGGTGCTGTGCAGCGGCACCACCTTCGCGATCAATCTGGTTGCCTACTCGTGGGCCCTGCCCCGCCTGAAGGCCGGCGACGTGATCCTGGTTTCGCGCATGGAACACCACGCCAACATCGTGCCGTGGCAGCTGGTCGCCCAGCGCACCGGCGCGACCATCCGCGTGGCCGAGATCACTCCCGACGGCGCGCTGGACCTGGACGCGCTTCGCGCGGCGATGACCGCCGAGGTCAAGCTGCTGGCCGTGGCCCATGTCTCCAACGTACTCGGCACCATCAACCCGGTGCGCGAGATCTGCCGCGAAGCGCGCAAGCGCGGCATCGTGACCGTGGTCGACGGCTCGCAGGCCGCCCCGCACCGCAAGGTCGACGTCACCGCGATCGGCTGCGACTTCTACGCCATCACCGGCCACAAGATGTGCGGCCCGACCGGCACCGGTGCGCTGTGGGCGCGTCGCGAGCACCTGGACGCGATGCCACCGTTCCTGGGCGGCGGCGAAATGATCAAGGAAGTCAGCTTCGACGGCACCGTGTTCAACGACGCCCCGCACAAGTTCGAAGCTGGCACCCCCAACATCGCCGGTTTCATCGGCCTGGGCGTGGCGGCGGACTATCTGCAGAACGTCGGCCTGGCCCACGTGGAAGCGCGCGAAGCCGAGCTGTTGGCGCACTTCACCGAAGAGCTGCGCCGGGTCGATGGCCTGCGCATCATCGGCGAGGCACCGGAAAAGGCGGCGGTGGTGTCATTCCTGATCGACGGCGCGCATGCGCACGATCTGGCTACCCTGCTGGATCTGGAAGGTGTGGCCGTGCGCTCGGGCCAGCACTGCGCGCATCCGCTGCTGCAGTACTACGGCGTGGCGGCGACCTGCCGTGCGTCGTTGGCGTTCTACAACACGCATGAAGAGATCGAGCGGTTCATGACGGCGTTGACGAAGGTGCGGAAGCTGCTGGGCTGAGTTTCCAGCAGCAGCGGGGAAAGACGTGAACGCCGCGGGAGACCGCGGCGTTTCTGTTTCTAACGACTGCCCAGATTGACCCGCTAGATGACGGGCGTAAAAGCCGGTTTGCACAGCCCTGGAGCAACGCACAATCCAGAAAACATGCTGCCTCATCACTCTGCACGCCACTTGCCGCGCATTACTGAGGCCCAGCTCGCCATCAACCAGCGTCCTTGTGAATTCCGTCATGAGAGGCAGCGACGCCATCATCAATACAAAGGCGAACATCGTCCCCCCAACAAGGCGCGCATACAACGTGACCACCTGATCCGCTCTTTCCAGCGCAAAACAAATGTCCCGGGTAGCAAAAATCCTGTCACCCCCGACAACTTGCCTCCACAGCCCCCCAGAAGTGCGTCGTCCGCTGAAGTCAGTGTTTCAATAGCTGAAATTTCCCACAGACCCCCAGGAGAAGCGAGCGATTCAAGCGCACAAGCAACCACCTTCCCAGTGATAGGAAATTGGGTGAAAAATTCACTCATAACCGACCACCTTCCATTCAATTACCTTTTGAGGGCCGCGCACCGGCGTCCCATCCATGCTATTAGGGATGGTCTGAACAATCAGCACTGAGTCCTGAATTTCCAGGTTCGGCCCGACCTACGACCGGCAGGCCCGCCAGATGTGCGGTTTTTCGCCGTTTCGGTGGTGCCGGCAGGCACCTGCGGACGGATTGATCCCTATGCCGGCAGCAACTGCCGGCGCACCATCCACAGATTGGACAGCGCAAAGAATGTCAGCAACTGTGCCGTGTTCTTGGCCAAGCCGCGGTAGTGCCTTGGTGTAACCGAACTGACGTTTGATCGCCCGGAACGGGTGCTCGACCTTGGCACGCATGCTGGCCTTCCAGCTCTCCCAGCGCTCCACCTGTTTGCGTTCCCGCGCGTTGCCAATAGCCCTGACCTGCGAGCGCTTGGCGGCGATGAAGAACATCGCCTTGCAGCTGGACAGCTCTGAACGCTTGTCGACACCGGTATAGCCGCTGTCGCCGAACACGCACTCTTCCTCGCCATGCAGCAGCGCTTCGGTGAACGTGACATCGCTGACATTGGCTGCCGTGCACTTGACGTAAAACCAACGTGTAACGCTTATAGACGCTTGCCCCTATCGAGCGCACTTCCTTCTAGCCAGCAAACCGAGGTAAGTACCGGCAATTGCTGCGGCGAAGGATGGCAATAGACTCAGAATCATCAGTGCTCTTGGCTGTTCATAGCTACCGATTACTAAAGAAAGGAGCCAAAATAAAAATTCAGCACCAATGAATGCTATGACTGTGGATAAATAGACTCTATGGACCCAGATGAAGGCAAAGCACGTGCAAACAACGAGGGCGGCTAATGAGTTCACTGTTTGGAACAGAAATTCTTGCGAAACAGGGCCTACTGCAGCGGCGATCTCCGACTGGAAGAACCCCATCGGAACCCCTGCGAGCAGAGTCGAGGTCACGAGCCATCCTGTTTGTAGAGCTGCGCCCATCCAGAATCGAGCCCCGCTCCTCTCTCAAACCTCGCCATATCAAAACCTCATTCTTTAACGTTTATCACGATTATTTACACCGCCAGGACCACGAGGCGGCGTCGCGTTTACTTTACGCTCCGCAGAAAGCCCCGCTCCAGCAGCCTCACCGACGACTTTTCCGGCAACGGCACCAGCTACGCTGGCGGCTGCAGCGCCAACCTTTACCTCAATAGCTTTTTCTACTGTCTTTGAGGCAATGTCACCAGCTGCGGTAATCCGCCGAACTTGCTGTGCCACTTGCAGAACGTCGCTGAGCTGATGCCGTGCTGCCGGCAAAGGTCAGGAACAGGCACGCCGACCTCGGCCTGCTTGAGCACGGCGACGATCTGGCTGTCGGTGAATTGTGACTTCTTCATGGGATCTCCTCGGGATAGGTTACGAGAAAATTCCACTTCTGGCTGCTGCTAACCTGCGGGGGATTACCATCTGTCACCAGCCGACTCGGCTCATCCGGCTATAGGTGGAAATAGTGCCTTCCATTACATCGGACCAATCTACACTGGATCATTTTGGAATGCGAGGCCATCGCCGCGATTCCAGCGAAACGCGACAGTCACTCGGAGGATGCCAGCCCCGCCCCTTCAATTCGTTCTATAGAGAATGACCTGCCCTTCCACGAAAACTGGCACTTGAAACGCCCGGACCTTCGCTACTCCCGGTAATTAACCATTACCGAATCACCGGCCGCAATTCGCTCAACGTCAGCAAGGGTTCTCACCTCCATAACGGAATAGGTAACCTCTATTCCCGAGCGCGCCGTAAAAACAACTTGCTCCCCCTCATCTTGGACGGAGATCAGCTTCCTGATTCCGGCAAACTTGTATTCAGCTTTTTTCCCTTCAATTTCAAGGCAGCTCTCTTCACCCACCTGCTCGTATTCGGCAGCAAGCTGCATCGCCACAGCCATGCCCCCCCCATCATCATCGGCGGACACTAAATAGACGTTCTCATGCACAAGATATGAGCTCTGCCCATCATACGCATAGAAAAAAATAGCATGCGCGCAGTACAACATATTTCACCTCATCCATTCTCTTCACGTTTCGTTTTATTTCTTAGGCCACGGGCCTTCTCTTCTGTCTGATACCGCCTTTTTTCTTTACCGGTCATGCCAGGCTGCCGGGCGCGCCGACTAACCTCTTCATCGGTCAAATCTCGAAGCCCCGAGTCTCGGACATTCTCTTTACCCTTGGAATACTGTGACGTCGCGCCACAGGGGGGGCCACCCGGCATCTCACAAGGAGATGCTCCCATCTCGGTTGGCCAGATTAGAAGTAGCGGCAAGGCTACACGCTGAATGGCAAATTCGCCTATCGCTGGCCACGGAACCCTTGGAAGAGAAGTCGGCATCGGCGCAATCGGAACAGGGGGAAGGACGGCAGGTGGTGCAATAGCATTGACCGTTGGCAGCGTAGTGGGCTGAGGCTTGGGCGTCACTTCGTCCTCAGCAGCTCGCCCGTCAGGATCTGTGAACCGATACGGATTGTTGTTTGCATAGTAGTAGCGTCCAAACGCCACCTCTGTAGCAGCAACCGGGTCAATTGAGAGAAACGCCTCCACTTCCGGATCATAGTACCGCTGCTGCATGTAGCTCAGCCCAGTGCCTGAGTCCACCACGTGCCCGGTGTACCCAGGTCCGTCCTTCAACGGCCGATTGACCACCGCACCATACGGTTCATACACCGTACGCTCGATGACATTGCCGCTGGCATCGGTGATCGCCACCGGCGAGCCCAGTGCGTCGGTGTGGATGTATTCCACCACTTCCTGGGCTGCCGCCGGCGCAATACACGCCAGCATCGCCACCACAAGAAGCGCTGCGCGAATCAGTAAAGAAGTGATTCCATTCATGGCTCAGTCCCAGCTCAGTACACCGCGGGTGACGGGATGGTCGGCTGACCACGACGAGCAACCGCCTGCATTGCAGGCACGCACACGATAGTTGCCGGCACAATACGCATTGCCGTTTGCACTCACATAGCCGTTGGGCCCGGTATACAGACGCTTGCCACCGCCACCACTCTCAAGCTGATACTCGGTGGCGTCGGCCATTGGGCTCCACCCCACCGAGCACTGCACCTGATAGGGCGCCTTGCGCGTGGTCAGCCATTCGGCCAGATAGAAATGGGGCGTCCCTGGAGGAAGTGCCACCGTTACCGTCACGATGCCCGAGTAAGGGCTGCACCCCACGAAGTTGCAGGCACGCACACGATAGGCATAGCTGCCCTTGCCGCGGTCCGCGCCGAAGCTGTTCGCACCGCCGTTATGCACCACGGTCCATCCACCGCCGTTGGCGCTCTCCTCCAGGATGAAGCTTTCGCTGTTGGCAGGCACAGACCAACTGAGACTGTACTGCGGCACATTCACCAGCCCTGGGGCGTTGATCACCGGCTCGATCGTCGGTGCGCCGATCACTGCAACCGTCGCAGATCCCGACCAAGGCCCGCATCCCGCGCCGTTGCAGGCGGCGACGCGGTACGCATAAGTACCCACTCCGCGTGCGGGCGTTGCAAAAGACACCACGCGTGCATCCACCAGCGTCACCCAGCCACCGCCATTGGTGCTTTCCTGCAGCATGTAGCGGTCGGCACCACCAATTCCGTTCCAACCGATGCCAATGCTGCCGGGTGCCGATCGGGCCGGCGCTGATAGTCCCGGAGCACCGACAGGCGGGTAGACCACCATCACTGCGGCGCCATTGCTGTACTCGGTACACCCCACCGGATTACACGCACGGACACGATAGTTGAAGCTGCCTGCCGGCTTGCCACTGAACGCCTTGGATTGGCCCGGCGCATTGTGAACCTGCGTCCAGGCGCCGCCATTGGCACTCTCCTCCAGTTCAAAGCGTTCTGCGCCGGCCGAGGCCGACCAGCTGATGCTATAGCTGCCGTTGAATGCGGTTGCCGGTACGCTCAGCGCAGGCACTGCAGCCGGCGGCAGCTCGACGGCGACCGAGGCGGTGTTGCTCCACTCGCCACAGACCACGCGGCATCCGCGTACTCGGAACTGATAGGTGCCGGTGACCAGACCGCTACTGGTGAATGCCTGCGCCTCGCCGTCGAAAATCGTGCTCCAGTTGCCCGCTTGGGCGCGCTGCAGTTCGTAGCGGTTGGCGCCACCGGCCGGGCTCCACGTCAGGTTGACGCTGCCCTGGGTGATGTAGCCCGGGGCACTCAGCGCCGGAACGCTGGGTGCAGCCTCGCCGTGCACCTGCGCCACGAGGCTGCCAGACAGATACAGATAGTCCGTCTGCTTTCCCGTGCGCTCGTTACGCTGGAAACGCAGCACGCCGCCGTTGTCATAGAACGAGTAGATCACACCCGATTCGCTGTTCCATGCCTTTACCCGTCGCCCATGCGCGTCGTACAGATAGGCCTCCGTCGTCCCCACCGTACGCAGGCGGTTGCCGTAGTCGAAACCAAACGTCTGGCCATTGCGGATCGAAAGATTGCCCTGCACGTCATAGCCGAGACCGACAACGGTCGCGCTGCTGCCAGTATCGACAACATTGACCAGACGATTGGTCGGATCGAAATAATGCGTGCGGTCCCGATTACCGACCTTGGCCCGGCGCAGGTTATCCAATGCGTCGTACTCATACAACGCGTTGCCAAAGCCCGGCGCGGTAACCGAGCGCAGCCGATCCAGCCCGTCATAGGCCATGTCACGATTGCCTGGCGCACCCGGCAAGCCATCAGAGATGGCCATCACGTTGCCACCCGCATCGTAGTCGTAGCTGTCATCGAGCACTGCGGCCGCAGCGGTTGCATCGCGACTTCGATCAGGAAGACCACGTGCATTCTGGGTCATCGTATGGACAACGCCATTGCCATAGACGAAGCGCGCCAAGGCACCATTGGCAAAATAGCTGGCCTCCTTCGCATAGCCCGCCACCGATGTGGCGCGGCCGAGTGCATCCGGGGCGTAGCTGGCGATGCGCCCGCCCGGATACGTGTTGCTCGCAAGCGTGCCATTGCCATCGTAACCATAGGCGAAGTTCACCGTTCCCAGATCCAGATGCTGCAGCGTCTCGCTGCTGAGCAGACGACGATGGTTGTACTGGTAGCGATTGATGACGAGCGGACGGCCGGCATCGTTCTGCGTACTGATTTCTGCGGGCAGGCCGTCCGGCGTGTATGACCAGGTCTGGTTGCCGCGGCCATCGGGGAAGATCAACGTCAGCAGTCGATTGGCAGCGTCATAGCTGCGCTGCACCGCACGCCCGCTGGCAAGCGCCTCGGCGCGATTGCAGTCGCTGGCGTTGGTCAAACCCGTGCCAGCAGCCGACCACAGGACATTGCCGGCAGCATCGTAGTCCTGCACCGTCGCCCCGGTTTCCGGCTCGATGGTCTTGCACAGCTGCTGGTAATCGTCATAGACATAACGGCGGGTCAGTGCCTGACTACCGTCGGCACTGCGACGGGTGATCGCCAGTGGTTTGCCCAACGCGTCACGCTGGATCTCGGTCACTACGCCTTCCGGGTGCTGCAACGTCAGTGGCATGTCGTAGCTAGGCTGGTCATAGGCCAGATGTCGTGTTGTGGTCGACTGGCCGCGCGGATTGGTCACCTTCACCGACAGGTTGCCCACGTACTCGGTGCGAGTCACCAAGGCACCCAGTTCGGACGACTGGCTGACCATGACCGGTCGGCCCAGCGCGTCGTACTGTGTGGCGGTGCCGTCAAACGACGCATTGATGTCGGAAAGCTGGCGAACCGGATAGGACGCGAACACCCTCTTGCCGCTGGTGTCATAGCGAGTCACGACTGCGCTATCGAGAACGTTGTCTGCATTTTCAGTGACCAGCACCGGGCGGAACATTGCATCCAGATAGGTATCGGTCCGTCGCCCGCCCTGGGTTCGTGAGTGCTTCCAGGCGCCCGCCGGCACGCCGTACTGCGCGCCACCCAACCGCTGCAGGTCCATGGTGACCGCATTCCAGCTCACGGTGTCGCCACCGGGGAACTGCTGGCTGCGCAGGCGTCCCATGCTGTCGTAGCTGAAACTGGTGGTTGCCCCGATTTCATCGGTCAACGAGGTGATCCAGCCGTTGTCGTCCACCACAACGGCACGCGTCGCCCCATTGGGAGACTCAGCCGTGGCCGGCATCCGCAACTGCTGCGGGACACCGCGCTTCCACGCGGACAGATGGCTGGTATTGCCACGGGCATCGGCAACCGATGCCACCGTACCATCAGCCGCGTAGGTCACCTGCTGCGCCAACCGGCCAAAGGCATAAGCGCGCAGCGGCATCGCATTGGTCGTGTCGAACTCGGTGCGTGACTGCTCGACACCATTGACTACGCTGCGCGCTGACTGGCCATTCACCCATAGCGCCAGGTTGTCGTAGTAGGTGGTTGTGCTGGCGCGGCTCTGTCCGGCTGAATTGCCCTCGACGACGTTCACCTCGCGTGCAAAGGCATCGAAAGCCTGGACCGTGCGGGTGAACTGCACGCCATCCTGTTCCACCACGGTGGACTGTACGGGCCTGTTGTAGTGTGCCTTGAGGTCGTTCGCACCGTACTTGAAGTCCTTGCCGGCTTCTTTCGGGAATGGCGCCGAGTCAAGCTGGGCGTCGGGGTAGTAGTTGTTGCGGTCGACGCGCACGACGGTGCCGCCCGAGCGCGTGGTGGTCGACAGCAGCAGACCGTCGTTGTACGCCACCTCCTTGCCGAACTCATACACACGCACAACACCATCAGGCAGCGTTTCGGTGGTGACCTTCGGTTCGGACTGGCCCGGAGGAATCGCTGGGCCGCCGAGATCCTGCGCGTAGGCGCCATCAAGATTGGTGTACTGATAGGTCCACTGCGCAGTGGGCATGCCCGGACCACTGATGGTCTTGGCCACCAGCGACATTGCGTCACGATAGATCGGCGTGTAGTTCCAACCATCAGCAAACAAGTGATTGTCGCCGGAAGTCTGGCAATCCAGAGAGACGTTCTTGCGCCCGTGGCGGAACGGCCGGAACAGGAAGGTTCCCAAGGCGCCCGAAGGATGCTGGACGGTCATGGTGATCTCGGTGGGCACGATCTTGCTGACGCGTGCACACGTCGCCGGGTACTCCATGTACTCCCAAATGTTCTGCCCGATGAACTCGGGGAGCTTGTGCGTCACCGGCAGCGGCGCCAGGTTGTAGACCCACTGGTTCCCATCAGGAAGCGTCACCGTTCGTAGATCGCCGGCTTCGGTGTACCCGTAGGTCCACGTCCGTCCTGCAGCAGTGGCGGAAGCAATCAACCCGTTCGCGGTGTAAGCCAGACTGATCTCGCGGCCATCGCTGGCCACCATCCGCTGCAAGCGATCACCGTTCCACTCGTAGCGCAGCCAATTTCCGAAGCGATCAACGATCTGCGATGGGTACAGGAACACCTTTTTGCGCTTCAGCAACGCATTGCTTTCCGGCCCGTAGGGCTGCAGCGTTGCCCCAGTCGTGGGGCTGGCGACCATCCAGTCGAAGTAGTATCGAGCACCGTCCGGTGCGTGGCCAAGAAAGCCCTGTCCGGGCTGTCCACTTTTCAATGCCGTCAAGCAGGTGAATGTCCAACCTCCCTTGGTGTTCCACGGTGCTGGCTCTCCGAACTGGGGCTGTGGCTGGCGTGGGTCTCCGCTACCACCCAAAACCGGCTCACCGCCGCCTCCCGGCAGAGAAAGACGCACGCCGTCCCAGTATGTGTGTGTATCGAACACGACGATCTGGGTTTGCCGACGATTCCAGACGTCCAGCGCAGGTGGAGCAGCCACCTTGCTGCACCGTGCAGCAGGCATCCAGTAACCCGCTGCTTCCGTTTCCGGCAAATCACCATAAACGCCGGACAGCGACGGGATATCCAAGGCCCAATTGCCAAAAGGGCTCTCTCTGCTGCTGCTATCACTATCAGCGTAACTACGGTTCAGTGCCATGGCCAAGCTGCCATTGCCCGGTATCGAAATATCCGTGGCCTTGAAGCTGATCGAACCGTCATACAGGTTGACCTGCTCGCCAAAGATCTCGCCCTTCAAGGGCTCGACCAGGTCGCCGTACTTCAAGCGCTTGTCGTACTCCTGGCGCCAGGTAGGCACGATTTGGGCGGAGGCGGGAACCGGTGCCAGTACGCAGAAGGCCAGTGCTGTCAGAAGCAGGCCTTTGATGGCGTTTGCCGCGCGCGGATGAGCAATGAGCCGTGACTGCATGAAGATCCTCCCTGGATCGACCTTCCTTGAGAGCCCCGCCCACATCGCGCCACTGTCGATGATCAGATCGGACGGTGCCCACTCCGGCAGACAACCACACGCTTGAACGCGGTGGGCGGGCATTGACCCATTTATGAATGAAAAATGAAGACTGTGTCAACATGGCGTGTCCGCCATGCCCGGCAAAGCCGGCCGACGCAGCACTCTCCCCGCCCGCCCCCGCCCCACCTAGAATGCCCCCATGACCACCCTGACCTTCCGCGCCGCCACGTCGGCCGACATCCCCGCCCTGATCACCCTGGTCACCTCGGCCTACCGTGGTGACGCCAGCCGCGTTGGCTGGACCACCGAAGCCGACCTGCTGGACGGCGCCCGCGTCGATGCTGAAGGCATCCAGGGCGACCTGGACCGCCCGCGCTCGACCATCCTGCTGGCCGAACGCGACGGCCAGCTCGTGGCCTGTGCCCACGTCGCCGACGTCGACGGCAAGGGCTACTTCGGCATGTTCTCGGTCGACCCGGCCCAGCAGGGCGGCGGCGTCGGCAAGCAGTTGATGGACGCGGCCGAAGCCCACGCCGCGCGCGAATGGAACGTGCCGGTGATGCAGATGACCGTGATCGACATCCGCGACGAACTGATCGCCTTCTATGAGCGCCGCGGTTACCAGCGCACCGGCGTCAAGAAGCCGTTCCCGTATGGCGATGAACGTTTCGGCATCCCCAAGCGCGACGACCTGCGCTTCGAGATCCTGGAAAAGCCGCTGGCCGGAGCCACCGCGTGAGCGAGGCCTGGACCTTTGTCTGCGCCGGCGCCGAACTGCTGCCGGGCGAAATGAAGAGCGTGTTCGACGAAGTCACCGGTACGCCGATCGTGGTGTTCAACCTCGACGGCGAACTGTACGCGCTGGAAGACCAGTGCACGCACGAGGAGTTCGAGCTGTCCTCGGGTGAGTTCAACACCGCCGAAGGCAGCGTCGAATGCGTGCTGCATGGCGCGCGCTTCGACGTGCGTGATGGCCGCGCCCTGTGTGCGCCGGCCTATACCGCGGTGCCGAAGTTTCCAGTGAAGCGCGAACACGACGCCATCTGGACCCGCGACGACCGCGATTGAAGTTCAAGGCATCCACCCATGGGGTGGATCTACTGGAACAGCCTGAGGGCCCTGCCAAGGGCTTTCGGGTCCGTTCCGGGTGGCCTGCCACTCCCGCACATGCGAATCATTATCGTTGATGTTATCCTACGTAACATCTTCGTAACGCCTCCGCCTGCGCCATGGCTTCGTCCGCGCCCACTGCCACGCTGTGCCAGCTCGCCCGTCAGGGGTGGCCGCTGCTTGTGGCCGCGCTGCTGACGCTGCTGCTGGGCTGGTCGGCGTTGCACGAAGGGCGTGGCGGCCACGCCACCCACGCCGGCTGGCAGGCGCTTCTGGACACTATGGACCAGGCCGCTCCGCTGCCGGCTCCGTCCAGCGACGAATGCCCCCACCACGCTGCGCCGGCCCCGGAGCCTCCGCTGGACGGTGAGGGCAGCACGCCCTGTACCGGCGCTGCGCCGCCGCGCGCTGCGCTGGTTGCCCACATCCCGCTGTGGCACTCCGATGCCCTGCGCTGGCAGCGGCACGACCCCTCGCTGCGCCTGAATCCCGGCCACGCACCTCCGGCACCGAACGCCATCTGAGGCGCCCCGCGGCCATTGCCGCGCGTCCACGCCGTCTGCATTGCCCGCCAGGCATGGCCTGGTGCTACTCGGATCCCCCCACCAACGCGCCATTGAAGCGCGCTGGCAGGCCCTCGCTCATTCCCATTCGACGCACTGCCACCCAGACCATGACCCATATCACGTCCCGCAAGCACGCACCGCGCGTTTCCCTGCTCGCCACCGCCACCCTCGCCGCCGGCTTCGCGCCGCTGGCCGCACAGGCGGCCGACGATGCCGGCGCCAGCAAGGCCACCGAGCTGGACAAGGTCCAGGTGCGCGGCAGCTGGTTCAACCCGTCCTCGCCGAAGTTCACCGCCGCGCTGCTGGACACTCCGAAGTCGGTCTCGATCGTCTCGGAGAAGCTGATCGCCGAAACCGGTGCGACCAACCTGCAGGATGCGCTGCGCATGGTGCCGGGCATCACCTTCGGCGCCGGCGAAGGCGGCAACCCGACCGGTGACCGCCCCTTCATCCGCGGCTTCGACTCGCAGAGCAACATGTTCGTCGATGGCCTGCGCGACGTCGGTTCGCAGACCCGCGAAGTGTTCGACCTGGAGCAGGTGGAAGTGGTCAAGGGCCCGAGCTCGGCCTACGGCGGTCGTGACTCCGGTGGTGGCAGCCTCAACCTGGTCAGCAAGACCCCGAAGCTGAAGAACGAGACCACTGCCAGCATGGGCATCGGCACCGACAGCTACGCACGCGGCACCGTGGATGCCAACTACGTGCTGGGCGATGGCATCGCCGCACGCCTGAACCTGATGAAGCACGAGTCGGACATTGCCGGTCGTGACGCGGCCAACGTCAGCCGCTGGGGCATCGCGCCGTCGATCGCGTTCGGCCTGAACGGCCCGGCGCAGCTGATCGCCAGCCACTACCACATGCAGAGCGACGACCTGCCCGACGCAGGCGGCTTCCCGTATGGCAACCCGAACGGCGCGCCGGTGTCGAAGTGGGTCGACGGCCGCCCGATGGTGCCCGACCGCAACAACTACTACGGCCTGGTGGACCGCGATTTCCAGCGCACCCGCGCCGACATCAGCACGCTGGACGGCAGCTACGACTTCGGCAGCCACAAGCTGCGCAACATCGCGCGCCTGGGCAACACCAGCAACGATTACCTGTGGACCCAGCCGGACGACAGCCAGGGCAACCCGAACAACTACGGCACCTTGTGGCGCCGTACCAACAGCCGCGCCGTCGACGTCAAGAGCTTCGCCGACCAGCTGAGCCTGACCGGCAGCTTCCAGACCGGTGCACTGAAGCACAGCTACAGCGCCGGCGCGGAATACAGCGACGAGAAGATGACCCGTGGCAGCTACCTGATGACCCCGGGCACCAACAATCCGCTGACCAACAGCACCAAGTGCCCGACCACCGGCGCGGCCACCGGCTACAACTGCACCAGCTTCGACAACCCGAACCCGAACGATCCGTGGGCGGCCACCCATGCGGTGTACCGCAGCGACAAGGCGCTGGACGTCGAGCAGCGCACCAAGACCAAGTCCGCTTACCTGTTCGACACCATCGAACTGAACGCGCAGTGGATGATCAACGTCGGCCTGCGTTACGACGACTTCTCCACCACCCTGACCACCCCGGTGGCCGGCAAGGCGCCGACCCGCGTGCGCAATGACAATGACTTCCTGAACTACCAGGCCGGGGTTGTCTTCAAGCCGACCGCCAACGGCAGCATCTACCTGTCCTACGGCACCTCCTCCACCCCGCCGGGCATGGACGGTGGCGATGGTTCCGATGGCCTCAGCGCGGCCGTGGCCGACCTCAAGCCGCAGGACACCAAAAACCTCGAACTGGGTACCAAGTGGGACCTGTTCGACAACCGCCTGAACCTGACCGCGGCGATCTTCCACACCGTGATGGACAACGCGCGCGTGACCGTCGACAACGGCACCAGCCAGAACGCTGGCAAGAAGGAAATCAACGGCGTGGAACTGGGCTTCACCGGCCAGCTGACCGACGCCTGGAGCCTGTACGGCGGCTACACCTACCTGGACTCGGAACTGAAAGACAACGGCTTCGTCTGCGCCGTGTCCGGCCGCACCTGCCCGTCCAACATCTACGTGCCCTCGCCGTACAACGGCAACGTGTTCCCGAACACCGCCAAGCACAGCGCCACCCTGTGGACCACCTACCGCTTCCCGTTCGGCCTGACCGTCGGCGCCGGCGCCAACTACTCCGACAAGCAGTACGGTGATGTGGCCAACACCAAGTGGATCCCCAGCTACACCCGCTTCGATGCGATGGCCAGCTACGCGATCCAGGACAACATCAGCCTGCAGTTGAACGTGCAGAACCTGACCGACAAGACCTACTTCACCAAGGCCTACGCGTCGCACTACGCGAGCATCGCCCCGGGCCGTTCGGCCACCCTGGCACTGAACGTGAAGTTCTGATGTAACCCGCATCACCCACGCGGCGGCAGGATCTCCTGCCGCCGTTTTTGTTTCCGGCGATACTCCGCGCATGGCTTCCAACGTCCCCTTTGATTCCGACGCCCTGACCGACCTGCTGCTGCACGACCCGCAGGCTGCCTTCGCGCGCGTGCGCGATGCCGCACAGGCCGGGCAGGTCGATGCGCAACTGCTGCTGGCGCAGATGCACATGGAAGGCAAAGGCACGCCCCAGGACGCTGCTGCGGCCCTGCTCTGGTACGAGACCGCAGCCAACAACGGCGCACCGATGGCGATGAACATGCTTGGCCGCTGCCATGAGCTGGGCCAGGGCACCACCGCCAATCCTTCGCTCGCAGCGGTCTGGTACCGGCGCGCCGCCGACACCGGTCTGGACTGGGGCCTGTACAACCTGGCCAACCTGCTGGCCACCGGTCGCGGCGTACCACAGGACCGTGCACAGGCACTGGCGCTGTACACCCGCGCGGCCCATCTGGGCCACGCCAAATCGATGAACCTGCTGGCCCGGCATCTGGAAGATGGATTGGACACCGCTCGCGATCCGCAGGCTGCACTGGGCTGGTATCGGCGCGCGGCCGAGGCCGGCGATTTCCGCGGCCAGGCCAACTACGCCTCCATCCTTCTGCAGGCCGGTGAGATCGAACAGGCCGTGCACTGGCTGCAGCTGGCGCTGCAGCACGGCAGTCCCGCGTTCATGGCACATATCGTGCCCGAGCTGGCCGCCTCACCCTACCCGCAGGTGCGCGCGCTGGTCGCACCGTCTGCTTGCTGAGGACTTCCGCATGCTGCTGCACATCCCCGACATCCTCAGCGCCGGACAGGTGGCTGACATCCGCCGCAGGCTCGACGCCGCCGACTGGACCGATGGCCGCGAAACCGTCGGCCACCTCGGCGCGCAGGCCAAGCACAACCAGCAGCTGCCTGAAGCTTCGCCGCTGCGCCGCGAACTGGGCGAAACCATTCTGGTGGCCCTGGCACGGAATCCGCTGTTCTTTGCCGCCGCGCTGCCCTTGAAGTACCTGCCACCGCGCTTCAACCGCTACAGCGGCGGCGGCACCTACGGCTTCCACGTAGATGGCGCGGTGATGAACCTGGCCAACGGCGAGCAGCTGCGCTCGGACATCTCCTGCACGCTGTTCCTGTCCGACCCGGACGAGTACGACGGCGGTGAGCTGATCATCAGTGATACCTACGGCGAGCACGAAGTGAAACTGCCGGCCGGTGATCTGATCGTGTATCCCTCCAGCAGCCTGCACCAGGTCAATCCGGTCACCCGCGGTGCGCGCGTGGCCTCGTTCTTCTGGGTGCAGAGCATGATCCGCGACGATGTGCAGCGTCGTCTGCTGTGGGAGATGGATACTTCCATCGAGCGCCTGCGGCAGACCAATGGTGATGCCGATGCGGTGCTGCAGCTGACCGGCGTGTACCACAACCTGCTGCGACGCTGGAGCGAGGTCTGAGCCGATCAGGCCACCTCTGCGGCAACTTGGCAATCATTCTCATTTGCAACGGCTAACGGGTCTCATTACAATCACGCCCCGTTGACGCCGGATCTTCCGGCCAGCCAGGGATCTCCGCTTGCGTCGCCCGTTCCGCCCTCGCCCGCTTCGGCTTGTACAGCTCGGCACCGCCATGCGCGGCCGTCGGCCTGCGCTGGCCAGCCTGCTGGCGTGGGTGGCGATGTTGACGCTGTTGCTGGGCACCGTGCCGCTGCTGCCGGTCGCCCATGCCGCCGCGCCGCAGGCGCTGCAGCAGCCGCTGGAAGAGCGCGGCGGCGAAAGCCCTTTGCAGGAAGAAGCGCCGGCCAAACTGCGGCGCTGCGCCTCGGCACCGGCCAAGTCCACGGACAAGCCGATCCCGCCGCTGTTGCTGGCCAGCCACTGGCTGCGCACCGAACTTGATCTGGTTCCCTCTGCGTCGGTTTCCTCCGGTGCGCGTCCGCACTGGCCGCTGGCCGCACCGGACATGCCCTGGGCCGATGCGCCCGGGCGCCGCCAGCAACGCGGCCAGGCGCCGCCGCTCGCCTGATCCACGGCACGCCGTGACCGCCCGCGCGGTTGCGACGGCTCGCCGCTGCCTGTTTCGCCCCTGCCGCCCCTGACCGCGCCATCCCTGCCCTGCCGTGCGCGCTCCGCACCCGGCATCGCGCTGCCTTACATCCTTCGAGGTATCTGCCATGGCCCAGCGCCATCGTGTCCGTTCGTCCCTGTCCCGCCACCTGTTGACCAGCGCTGTGCTGGCTGCGGTCGCGGCGCCCGCCTACGCCAATGGTGCCGCCAGCGGTACGCCGCAGACGCTGGACAAGGTGGTGGTGACCGCCTCCGGTTTCGAGCAGAAGGTAGTCGATGCACCGGCCAGCATCAGCGTGGTCAGCCGCGAAGAGCTGAGCAAGCGCCCTTACACCAGCCTGGTCGACGCCCTGCGCGATGTCGAAGGCATCGACGTCGGCCTGGAAGCCACCGACAAGAACGGCCGCGCCACCATCTCCATGCGCGGCCTGCCGTCGGAGTACACCCTGGTTCTGATCGACGGTCGCCGCCAGAGCAACGCCGGCCAGCTGTATCCGAACAACTTCGGTGGTGGCCAGTTTGCCTACCTGCCGCCGCTGGATGCGATCGAACGCATCGAAGTGGTGCGTGGCCCGATGTCCACGCTGTACGGCTCGGATGCAATGGGCGGCGTCATCAACATCATCACCCGCCGCAACCAGGACAGCTGGCATGGCGCGGTCACCCAGGGCTTCACCGTGCAGCAGGACGACCAGTTCGGCGACGCGCGCAGCACCGACCTGTACCTGAGCGGCCCGCTGGTCAACGATCACCTGGGCCTGGCCGTGCGCGGCAGCTACTATGACGCCAAGGCATCCAATCCCGAATGGGATGCACTGACCCTGCCCGACGGCACGCTGTGGGAACGCAGCATCGGTTTCGGTGGCGGCGGCAAGTCGGTGGCCAACACCAACTGGAACACCGGCGTGCGCCTGAACTTCCATGTCAACGACGACCACGAACTGTGGCTGGACTACGACGTCTCACGCCAGAAATACGACAACAGCGAAGGCCAGACCGGCACCCTCGACAGCCTGGCCAGCCTGTGGCGCGTGGGCAACGCAGTGGTGCCGAACCCGAATGGCAGCGGCACCGTCACCCGCCGCGTGGTGCAGCCGCGCGTGGGCTACACCGCCTACCAGCGCTATGAGCGCGACCAGCTCTCGCTGACCCATCAAGGCCGCTACAGCTTCGGCACCTGGCAGACCTCGCTGACCCACAGCAAGAGCAACAACCTCGGCCGCTCGCTGCCGCTGACGCTGGACGAGCGCGCCGGCCTGCAGACTCTGTGGAACGACGTCTGCCGCCGCACCGGTGCCGCCAACAACTGTGCCGCCGGCCGCAACAACGGCCTGGCTGCACTCAACGCCAGCGAACAGGCACGCCTGCAGGCGTTCCTGCCGCGGCCGCTGCGCACCATGGAACTGGAAGGCTACGTGCTGGACACGATGCTCGACCTCGACTTCGGTGCGCACAAGCTGACCGTGGGCGGCCAGTACAACGACACCGACATGGTGGACGGCGTGTTCGGCATGGACGGTGCCGGCTACCGCAGCAACACCAAACAGAAGCACCGCATGTGGGCACTGTTCGCCGAGGACAACTGGTCGCTGACCGACACCCTGACCGCCACCTTCGGCCTGCGCTACGACGACCACAACATCTTCGGCAGCCACCTCAGCCCGCGCGGCTACCTGGTCTGGAACGCCACCGATGCCTGGACCTTCAAGGGTGGCGTCAGCACCGGCTACAAGACCCCGCGTCCGGACCAGCTGTTCCCCGGCATCACCGGCTTTGGTGGCCAGGGCGTGCTGCCGCTGGTGGGCTCGCCGAACCTGAAGCCGGAAACCAGCACCAACTACGAGCTGGCCGCCTATTACGAGGGCCAGCGCTGGGGCTTCAACGTCACCGGTTTCATCAACACGTTCGAAGACAAGATCGCCAGCGGCGGCACATTCCCCAATTGCGAAGTCGCGCCGGCCGGCAGTGGCTACTGCGTGGACATCGGCCCGGGCTGGGCGTCGCTGGGCTACAGCACCTTCACCCAGAGCGTGAACATCGACAAGGCCGAAACACGTGGCGCAGAACTGGCCGGCCACGTCGACCTGCTGGACACCCTGCAGCTGCGCGGCAACTACACCTGGACCAAGAGCGAGCAGACCGCCGGTTCCGGCAAGGGCCTGCCGATCACCGGCACCATGCCGGCCAGGCACATGGCCAACGCCAGCCTCAACTGGCAGCTCAACGATGCCATCAGCCTGTCGTTGATCGGCGAAGGCCGCTACGGCCGCTACCGCGACACGATCCTTGATACCGCCGGTGCCAGTCATACCCGCTACTACGAGGACTACACCCTCTTCCACCTCGGTGGCAGCTGGAAGACCACGCAATGGCTGACGGTCAACGCGCGGGTCAACAACCTGTTCGACAAGAACTTCGTCTCGCAGTCGTGCCTGCTGACCAGTCCCAGCGAATACAACTGCGTGGACGACTACGCCACCAAGGACCAGCGCCGTAGCTACTGGATCTCGCTCAACGCGAAGTTCTGATCGCCGCTCCGGTGGGTGCCGACCTTGGTCGGCACCGCTTCATCCACGCATGGCGTGGATCTACCGACCCATGGTGGTGCCGGCCGCTGGCCGGCCACCACGCGATGCTTGGCATGGGATTGCCGGCCAGCGGCCGGCACTACCCCTCCAGGGATACACAACGACATCTAATTGCGAGCAATTCTCATCAATGATGTAATGGCCAGTATTCATCCGTCCCGAACCGTGCCGTGAGCCGTCCCGCATCTTCCACCGTGCAGCAGCAGAGCCGCGGCTTCTGGCTGCGTACCCTGCACCAGTGGCACTGGATCAGCTCTGCGGTCTGCCTGATCGGCATGCTGCTGTTCGCGGTGACCGGTCTGACGCTGAACCATGCCGCGAAGATCGAGGCCAAGCCACAGGTGCAGAACCAGCACCTGGAACTGCCTGCGGAACTGCTCGGCGGTCTGGGCTCCCGCGAGGACGGCAATGCACCACTGCCACGCCCGGCCCGGCAATGGCTCGACGGTCAGCTGGGCATCTCCATTGGCGGTCGACCCGCCGAATGGTCGGCCGAGGAAATCTATCTGTCACTGCCGCGCCCCGGCGGCGACGCCTGGTTGAGCATCGACCGCGAAACCGGCGCGGTGGAGTACGAATCCACCTCGCGCGGGGCGGTGTCCTATCTCAACGACCTGCACAAGGGCCGCAATGCCGGCCCCGCATGGGGCTGGTTCCTGGACGTGTTCGCCGTGGCCTGCCTGGTGTTCTGCATCACCGGCCTGTTCCTGCTGCACCTGCATGCGCGGCAGCGACGCATGACCTGGCCACTGGTCGGCCTGGGCCTGATGATCCCGCTGCTGATCGCCCTGCTGCTGATCCACTGACTTCCACCGTGACTTCCATCCGTTCTTCCGGAGCCGCCCCATGCGCGTCACCCTGACCATCGCCCTCAGCGGCCTGCTGGCCACCTCGCCGGCCTACGCCACCACCCTCGACATCAGCGTCGAAGTGCCCAAACTCAACGTGGCCGAGTACCACCGCCCGTATGTGGCTGTG
>Ga0308171_1002112_pt1 | contig 22314 bp, 22 predicted proteins | sample PhyGR1_FD_202135 | JGI IMG/M metagenome (GOLD analysis project Ga0308171, IMG submission 202135) | Phyllosphere microbial communities from UC Gill Tract Community Farm, Albany, California, United States - DLSLSG.R1 | ecosystem: Host-associated > Plants > Phyllosphere > Unclassified | place: USA... | reverse complement strand
ACAATGATGTATTTGTAGAATGTCTTTCCCAATTGAATAATCTGGCTCATGAGCAAAGAGCAGCGGTAATTCAGGAGGCAAGTTCGGTACTTCAGGAGATTAATCGTTCTGTTTCTGAAAATCTTCCACAACGCACTGCTCCGTCTGCAGATACCGAACCTGAGCCGGCAAAAACGGAAAGCCTGAATACAGAAACTGCCAATCTACAACCCATTACCGAAAATCCTGGATCCGAAGATCGAGATTCTTTTTACAACAATCTCATCCAAGCTTTGAGTATGGCTCAGCAGAATGCCGTTAATGCTCAAAACCAAAATTATATTTTAGCTCAAGCTTCTCTCACGCAAGGGATTATGCAAATGTACTCTTTAGAAAGTTTTAGTGAAGCATTTAATTTTTTAAACAAAATCAAACAGATAAAATAAGGTACATTATATATAAGGGTGAAATAAAAGCACCTGTAAATACAGGTGCTAATCTTAATTTTCCAATGAATTATTATCCTTTTTAAGTACTTCAGTCATTTGATCTCTCTTTTCTTTTGGTATGGTTTTTCTTTCAGGATAGGGATTGCTTTTAAACTCTTCCCTCTTCATTAAATATCCATAGACCTGTTAATCCTTCTTTTTTTGTACTAAACATCAGTTGTATCAATTAAAAATACAGTAAGGTAATTACACTTTATATCAGAGTACTAAAGTTCTTGAGAATAAAGAAACTTAGATAAAATTAAACAAATTATTAAAATAGATCTTCGCATGATTTAATTTACTTTTTTAATTATCACAATTAAAAAATGCTATCTATTTTTCCCATTCAAAAACTTTTTCTAAACCAAGTCGGTTTTTGAATTCTGGGGTTTCCATCTTTGTTCCTTCCGGCATTTTACCTAATAAATCTGCCATTTCTTTATTTTGTCTTGCTTCTTTCATTTCAATGAACTGCTTCATTTCAGTTTTCGGATAATTAGCGAACTGAGGTGAAAAGTTTATTTTTGGATCTACTGAAAGTTCTATTTTTTCAGCTTTCCAGATATTATAGTTTTTATCGTCCTCGCGCAAATCAAGAATTAAACCCGGCAACCCATAAAATTTAAATGGTCCTGCTGAATACGGCAGGTCTTTTGTAAACCAAGCCGTTACTTTTGCGCCTCTAAAATTACTTGTTGCTTTGATGCAATTGTAGCCCAATATTTTCTTTGTTTTAGTTTCATCAATATTCCATACAGACTTTGCAACCTGATCGTGAATAAAGTAATCTAACTCTCTGTAACTTCCTGTAAAAAAGAAATCTTTCAAATCTCCATTACTTTTAAGCTTGGAAATATAATAATCTTTGGTTACAACTTTATTACTTTTTCTGACAGCCGAAACACCAGACATTCCTCCTGTATTAAAATTAATAATAGAATCTTGTATTGAAATAACATCATTGCCTTTTATATAAAGATCTTCGTACAAAGTAGCAATTGCAGATCTTACGTGATAATATTTTACATGGACTTGCTGTTGTGCAAGCCCATGTAAAAAAAACATTGTAAAATTAATTACGAAAAATATTTTTTTAAAAACCATGTTTTAATGAATTTACGGAGTGATTGTATATCCATATTGTGTTAATTGCCATTGAACGTATGATTGGTACGCCTGACAAGAAGAAAAAGTTTCTGTTTCTGTTAAAAACCACTGTGATCCAGCGGGATTTCCTTTAGGATCATAGAATGTTACAATGACACCACAAAGACGAAAAACAGATGTTTTCTTTTCAATCTTTTTTTCTGATAGTTTTACATCAGGCGTTTTAGCACTGATTAATCCTGCAACTCCAAAGGCTGCCAATAAAATTACTTTTTTCATGTTTTTAGAATGTTAAATTAATAATTTTTTTTTTCGTTAAAAATATTTCGCGAAACTTTTCACAAAGATGTGGAAGTAGTCCCTAACTGACAATTCCATATAGAATAAAATACTATTCCGTTTGGAATAAAGATTTTATGACAAAAAGTTTATCTTTACATTTCAATTTTCAAATACTATGAATAGCAGCATCGGTTTCAAAATAAAAAAATTGAGAGAACAGCAGAGCATTTCTCAGGAAGATCTGGCTCATCAACTGGATATTTCTCAAAGCTATCTCAGCAAAATAGAAAGTGGAACTATAGAGAAATTAGATTTTATTTTTATGCAGAGAGTTTCTGAATTCTTTAAAGTAGAACCTCAATATTTTTTAGAAGGTGATACAATTTTCAATGTTGAAACAAGCAATAATTCTGCTATCGGAAATATTCACATATCCACAATAAATAGTATTTCTGAAGATCTATTAAAAACTGTAATGGATAATCAAAAACAAATCAGCCACCTCATGGAAATGCAAAATAAGCTGATCGAAAAGCTTTTAAATAATTAAATCCGCAAAACATTCTGCGGATTTTTTTGCTTTCCAAAAGATTACTTTTCCGTGTCTTTAGGATCAACATTCTCAGTCGGGTTGGTTGTTTTTTGTGCAGATGTTGTGATGAAAAACTGTTTCATATCTGTATAAATCACATTAGACCCCGGCACATTTTCCTCTGAAAGATATTTCATATTCCTGTAAAACGTAATCGAGTTGTGGTAATTATCATGATCGAGCAAGGTTTTGGTATCAGAAAGCTGCTCTGTAAGAGAGCTTAACCTCTGCAACCTCATCTCGATCTGTTCTCTTGCGGTATAATCTTTATCGAATTCCGGTTTGTTTAAAAATCCGGGAACATGCTGCGGATACTGCTCCATATAGGTTTTTGCTTTGTTCACGAACAGCTTGTTCTGCTCGGCAATTCTGCCATATTGCTGCCTAAGCTCAGGAGTAAGATTAATGGTTTTCCCAACGAGCACCCCTTCAATACTGTTGATTGCATCGTCTATTGTTGCCAGATCGCCTGCAGAAAAAGTTACACTGATTAAATTGTCTAACGCCATGGTATATTTTTTTGTTGTTTATACTCAAAATAATTGATCATTAATGAGAAAAGCAAATCATTTTTGTAGTATTAATATGACAACATTGTCATATTAATACTACAAAATCTATTATAGAATAGAAATTTAAAAATCTACTTTTGTTAAAAGAAAAATAACCTGATAAACAATAATTAGTATTAAAAATAATAGCACTTTCTCTCCAATTACTTTAAAATAATCCCATATACACTAAGAACATGAAAAAAATCACAACAACGTTACTGTTTTTGACTATTGGAAATGCAGTTTATTTGGCTCAAGTTGGCATCAATACAGATAATCCTCAAACCACATTTCATATTGACGGGGCTAAAGATAACCCCTCAACAGGCGCTCCAATAGCAGCTCAGCAGGCTAATGATATAGCTATTACATCTGCAGGAAACGTGGGAATTGGCACTACTGTTCCATCTACAAAATTAGATATTGTAAGTTCTACTGCCGGCGCCCTTAAAATCGCAGACGGTACACAGGGTGACGGGAAAATTCTGGTATCTGATGCTAATGGTGTTGCGACGTGGCAAAATTCTTCCCCCGCAGTTATTATTAACTCTTCTACCGGAGGTGCTGTATCAATTGCAGGAACTCTCACCTATCTGGGTGCTGCCGCAACAGTTACCATTCCCGGATACTATCTTATCAGCCCTAAACTGATTACAGATTACGCTCCAGCTAACTGTTCCGCCTTTATTGCTTATAACTTAAGTACAAACAGTACAACTTTACAGAATGCAGCATTTCCTTTACAGGAAGCCCATTTTGCCTCTACACTCGGTACTAATAATTTTATATACTCAACCAACGTAGCATATCTTACTGCAGCCACTTACTATATGTTGGTAAGATATGGTGCAAGCTCACCCTGTACTTCACATATAAGCAGAAACACTGCCTCACAAAATAGCTTCACTTTAACCCTACTAAAATAAAAAGCATGAAAAATGTTATTGTTTTAAGCATATTGTTATTTTCTGCTATTGCATTCGGTCAGGTTGGCGTGAATACAGAAAATCCACAGGGCATTCTCCATATTGACGGCGCAAAAGATAACCCCGCAACCGGAATACCTTCTACAGCACAGCAGGCTAATGATGTACTTATAAATTCTTCCGGTAACTTTGGTATAGGCACTACTACTCCCTCTAATAAAGTAGATATTACCAAAACAACCCCCGGAGCAGTTAAAATCACAGATGGCACGCAGGGCAATAATAAAATATTTGTATCTGATGCCAATGGTACAGGTACATGGCGAAATACCTCTCCTGCAGTAGTGATTGAATCTAATGCAGGAGATCTGCGTACAGTGGGTACAACCGCCACTTATCTGGGCGCCAGCGCAACCGTAACAATCCCAGGATATTATGCGATAAGCCCAAGATTTATCGGAGATAAGAACCCAGCCAACTGTAGCTCTCTTGTCGCATATAACCTGAGTACAAGCTCTACAGCACCTACAAATTTAGTGTATCCTGTAGATGCACATTTCCCCGGAGGAACCAGTTCATTTGATTTTATATATTCATCGAGCATTGCTTATTTAAATACAGGAACCTATTATATGCTTGTACGAAGAGGAGGTGGATGTACAACATACACCAGCCGAAATAATATAGGACAAAACGGGTTTACTTTGGTTTTATTAAAGTAATACCAATCGATTCTAAAACACACAAAATAATTTTTGATCCCTCAAATTTATTGTAAAATCTGCTGATGGCAGATTTTTTTGTTGATAAGAGTCTTATGCCTTAAGAAATTCTAAACTGATTAATTTATATAAAGCCATAAAAAGAAAAAAAGCAATATTTTTTGTAGTATTAATATGACAAAAATGTCATATTAATACTACATGATTTACTATAAAAAAAAGAATTAAAAACATATTTTTGCTTCAAAGAAAAAATAACCAAATAACTCCTCTATTAAGAATTACTAAAGTAATCATATTACCTTATTAAACTAATACTTAGATACTAAGAACATGAAAAAACTCACTGCATCTTTACTGCTTTTGTCCTTTGGAAACACAGCCTATTTCGCACAAGTAGGTATTAATACACAAAATCCGCAAACGATATTTCACGTCGATGGTGCTAAAGACAACCCTGCAACGGGAGCGCCTACCACTGCCCAGCAGCTTAATGATGTGGTGGTAACCCCGTTGGGTAGATTAGGTGTAGGAACAAACGCACCTGCCAATTCATTGGAAGTAAATTCAGGTACAGCCAATGTATCGGGAGTGAGAATGACCCAATTAAAAAGTGCTCCAGTTCTCTCGACTGATGCCAATGGGAATGTTATAGCAAATGATTTTGAGACTGCCGGAGTATACGTAACAAAGCAGCGTCTTATTCTTGCCAATGCAAATGTTATAATCAACAGTGGTTCTGGTGCATATTCTTTCAGGTATAGTTCAAACGCTACAGGAGGATACTGGCAGATAAGAGTTAATAGCGGTGTGGCAAGACAATTCAATACCTGGGATACTGAATATTATGGTAATAATACGGCTGGTAATGTATGGCAGGGAAGATATTTACAAACCATAAACCCAAATACATGGACAAGTCTTGATCCTAATAATGCAGCAGGTGGTTCTAATGAATACAATACTATGCACGTTTACGATTTGGGAACCGGAGCTATTGTAAGATTAACAACAACGATTATTAATATTGGAACACCGGTATATGAATCATTAATCGTAGAAGAGTTCTAAATAAACAGGTTCTAAAAACACAAACGAAAAGCTCCCGATGAAAAATTTCACCAGGAGTTTTTATGTTTAATGTATGTCATCGTAAATTCTCACGAGGTCTACGACGCTTTTTACTTTCAGCTTTTCATATATTTTTTTCTTATAGGTACTTATGGTAGACATCTTAAGATCAAGATTATTGGAGATTTCAATATTTCCGTGACCTTCCGCCAAAAGTTTAAATATCTGAAACTCTCTTTTGGAAAGCCTGTCCACAGATTTAATTTCATTGGGCTGATTCACTAGTTTTTTCATCATGTCAGCCGTATAATAATATCCTTCTTCAAATATAGATGAGATTCCTTCTAAAATTTCTGTTTCCGAAGCGCCTTTAAATAAATATCCTGCTGCACCTTCTTCTATGTATTGAATCCCTACATTTTCATCATAAGTCGAAAACATTAAAATTTTAAGCTGTTTCTGCTTTTTCTTTATTTCCTTTACCATAGCTTTAAAAATACTCTGTGGTATATCAATATCAAGAATCAACAGATCGTAGGTCTTTTTAGATACCTTTTCTTTTGTTTCGGCATACGTTTCAGCAAAATCTATTGTACACGGGTATTTTAGTTTTGTTTCAAGTAAAAGTGCTGTACCGGTTCTCACAACATAGTATCCGTCAGCAATGAGTATGTTCTTCATAGTTTATTTAGTTTTGAGCGATCGTTAATCATAATAGCTGAATTTATATATGAAAAAAAATCTTTTCTTATTTTACAAATTGCTATACAAGTAGTAGACCAATACTAATTTTTTTAACAAAAATAAAAACAGACTTATATCATTTTTTTCCAAAAATGCTCCTGACTATAAGAGCACTAAATTTAAATGATAATTGTAAGCCTACGAATATGCTCATTCAAAAAATTGTATGTATACAAGAATATTACAGATCACTTCACTTTATAATTTTTGTAAATAATTTGCACAAAAGTAACACTTATAAAATTCACAGTACCATAGAATTATTACTACTAAAAAATATTTTATTTTACAGTCTTTATTAGAAAAATTAAATACAAAAAGGCGGATAAAAAATCCACCTTTCATACTATAATAATTTGAGTTATTTATGCATTTGGCGGTGTAACATCCTTAGAGCCATCAATTTCCAAAGCTTTTCCATCTGTATGGTTTTGACTTTTTTCTATACTGTTTGTTTTGATTTCTTTTTTGGCATCTTCCGGTTTTCCTTTCAGATAATCCGGTAAATTAAGTCCCGCCATATTAAAAAGATCATTCAACGGAGGTACGGTTTTCATCATTCCTGAGACAAAATTTGCCGTCGAGCTGTTGCCGTCGTTTCCGTTTCCGCTATCCCAAACCGTTACTTTATCAATCTTAATATTCTTCACAGCTTCCACCTGAGTTTTAACCAATTCCGGAAGTTTCTCGATCAATAATAACTGGAATGCACTGTTGGTATCTCCTCCCGCTGCCTGCACGATTTTGTCGTAACCTTCTGCCTGCTTTGTTAAGATTTCATATAAACCTTTTGCTTCGGCTTCCATTTTTGCAAAAATAGCATCTGCCTCCCCTTTTGCCTGCAATCTAATTTTTTCAGCTTCTGCCTGTGCATCAATAATTGCTTTCTGCTTGGCAATTTCTGCAGGAACAACGATGTTTGCCTGCTGAGTTGAGCGTTCTCTTTCTGCTCTGGCCGTTTCCGCTTTTTGTTCCGCTAAATATGATTCTTCCAAAGATCTTGCTGCCTGTACTTTTTCTGCTGCGGTTGCGATTCTTAATGCTTCCGCCTCTTTTTCCCTTCTTTCTGCATCGGAGTTGGCAATGGTAATTTTTGCTTCGTTCTCTCCTTTTACCGCAATGGAGTTGGCTAATGAAGTTGCAATTCTGGATTCTTTTGCCGCTTCTGCTTTACCAATTGATTCGTCTTTAATTGCTGCTGCAATACTAATTTCTTTATCTTTTTGGGTGATTGCGATTTTCACATCTCTGTCTCTCTGCGTTTCGGCAATCTGAGTATCTTTTTCTCTGTCTGCGATGGCTTTTCCAGTTTCTCCGATCTTCGTTTGTTCTGCAACGCTGATGATCGCTTCGTTGATTGCTTTTGCCGCCGCTTCTTTACCTAAAGCCTCAATATATCCCGATTCGTCTCTGATATCGGTAACGTTTACGTTGATTAACTTTAACCCAATTTTCTTTAACTCCGTATCTACGTTTTTAGAAATATTATCTAAGAATTTATCTCTGTCTGAGTTGATTTCCTCAATCGTCATTGTAGCGATTACCAAACGAAGCTGTCCAAAAAGTATATCTTTAGAAAGCTCCTGAATTTGCTCCTGCGCCAATCCTAATAATCTTTCTGCCGCATTCCCCATAGAATCCGATTCTGTGGAAATCGCAATAGTAAATCGACAAGGAACATCCACACGGATATTTTGCCTTGAAAGTGCATTGGTAAGATTAGCTTCAATAGAGATCGGTTTAAGATCCAGATAAGCGAAATCCTGGATAACCGGCCATACAAAGGCACCACCTCCGTGGATACATTTTGCAGAAGTCCCTCCTGTTTTACCATAAATTACTAAAATTTTATCCGACGGACATCTTTTATACCTTGAAATAAGAGCCAAAAATGTGACGAATAGTACAAATACAATTACTACTACGAGAATTAATGTTCCTGGTACTGCCATAAAAATGATTAAATAGTTTATATAAATTAAATTTTTGCTACAATAAGCGTCTTATCATAAATATAAATAACCCGTACAGAATAATTAGAAGGGATATTTTCTTCGGATTCTGTCATTGCCTGAAGCTCATGACTCGTTCCGTTCAAGGAGATTATAATTTTACCTTTCCCGCTCATCTTGGAAGGAATTGTTAAGTAAACTTCTCCTACTTTCCCGATAAGATCATCCTGTTTAAAGGTATTATCTTCTGTAAGTTTTAAAATCTGAATAATTAAAAAGAAAAACAGCACCACAAAACCGATTCCTATTACTATAGAAACAAAGATTAGAAGACCTTTGCTTTCGATTGAATTGTAAAAAGCAACTCCACCCCATCCGAAACCTAGCAAAAAATTAATCAGATTACGTAAAGAAAATAACTGAAAAGGGGTGTCGTGACTTACATCTCCATCAAGATCAGCAGAATGATCGGTTCCGATAAATGTAAGAACAGTCTGAATTAAAAAGAATAAACCAGAGCCTAAGGCAATATACCAAAACCCTTGGTGAAGAGAATCTAAATTTTCAAGAAATTCAAACATAATTTGTGCGTTTTCTCAAATATAACGAAAAAAGTTGAGATTCTAAAGCCTAAAAAAAGACAGACCTCTAAAAGATCTGTCTTAAAAAATATATTTTTAATTTTTACTCTACGCTTATTACTTTTTCAATTTCGGGAGCGTGCTGCTTGATTGTATTTTCTACCCCAAGCTTCAGGGTTGAATAATTTAATGAACAACCGGAACAGTTTCCTAAAAGTTTTACATAAACCAAGTTGTCTTTCACATCGATAAGCTCTATATCTCCCCCGTCTTTATTCAAAAACGGGCGAATGCTTTCCAAAGCTTCCATTACTTTCGTTACGGTTTCTTCGTGTTTTATATTTGTTTCCATATTTTTTGCTTCAGTCAATTCGGTTTTTTCAAATCGAAACTTATTATTTTGCTTTTGGCGAACATCCCGCCATTGTTGTAATTTTTACGGCTTCAGTCGGAGGAAGAAATTTATTTCTTTCTACCAGACTTTCTACCATTTTGCGGGCAGTATCTGTGTAAATATCAGCAATTTTCGAACCTTCCTGCAAAGCAGCCGGTCTTCCGATATCTCCGGCTTCTCTGATACTTTGGATCAATGGAATTTCTCCCAATACTGGAATTCCCAAATCATCTGCTAAATATTGCGCTCCCTGGTTTCCAAAGATATAATATTTATTGTCAGGTAATTCTTCCGGTGTAAAATACGCCATATTTTCTACCAAACCAAGAACAGGAATGTTAATACTTTCCATCTGGAACATAGCAATCCCTTTTCTTACATCTGCCAAAGCTACATGCTGGGGGGTACTTACAATCACAGCACCCGTAACCGGAACTTCCTGAATGATCGATAAATGAATATCACCTGTTCCCGGAGGAAGATCAATTAACAAGAAATCCAATTCTCCCCAATCTGCATCTCTGATCATCTGGTTTAATGCTTTAGAAGCCATCGGACCTCTCCACACTACCGCCTGATTAGAACCTGAGAAATATCCTATTGAAAGCATTTTCACACCATAATTTTCGATAGGTTTCATTAAATTCTTACCATTTACCTCAACAGAAATTGGTTTTTGACCTTCTGTATCAAACATTGTAGGAACAGACGGCCCGTAAATATCGGCATCCAATAATCCTACTTTGAAACCCATTTTTGCTAATGTTACCGCCATATTGGCTGCAACTGTAGACTTACCAACACCTCCTTTTCCGGAAGCAATGGCTATAATATTTTGAATTCCCGGAATTTGTTTTCCTTTGATCTGGCTTTGCTGAATTTCGGTTGGCTCAGGAGAAACAATCTTTAGTTTAAGATTAATTTCTTCACCAAATTCACTTGCAAAAGCCTGTTTCATGGCTGCCTCCAACTTTTTCTTTTCATGCATTGCAGGGGAATGAGCAGTCATATCAATATATACATCGTTGCCCATAACCTGAAAATTGCTCACCAAGTCGTCAACTTCTATCTCTTTAAGGAAATTCTGTACCTTTTCTTTCGTCAACATATACTAAATAAATTGTTTACAAATTTACGTAATTTTTAGCTATTTAGAATAAGTAAACAAACTGATAGATATTTTCTTTTGTAAAAACAAATTTTGTTGTTAATGAAAAATTTATTTAAAAAATTGAATAATCATTTTAATATTTTAGTATTTAAACAAACTCGTAATATGAAATTAATTCTCCTAATTAATTAATTTAGTTATATTTGCCCTTTAAATGTCTTTTTTTACATAAAAATCAATTCATTTTAACACTAATGAGAAAAAAAACATCAACCATCAACAATACTTACAAGTTTGTAGTGTTTCTAGTATTAATCGTGAATTTCATCACGCTTATTTTCAAAAATTCTTCTTTGCTAAAACGGATTTCCAAACAACTGTATTTAAAAATAAGAATTAAAAACTCATTCTTCAGATTCCCGTTTGACAGCAGATACCCTATCTACAAATTTTATGGCATTCAATTTTTTTAATCTTCTGTCGTAAACTGTAATTAATGAAAATCCTGCTTTTAAGATACTAACATTAAACATACAATTATGAAAATTTTTATTCGAAATTCAATCGTGTCATTGAATAAAATGAATTTTGCATTCTCTATTTTTTTATGCCTACTTTTATCCCAAGAAGGGATTGCACAAACCAGAATTATCGTAAATCCGGGTCTTGAGTTTGGTGTTGCTGCCGGAACGATACAACAAACCGATACCAACTTCGGGTTCGGAGCAACCTTTGATGCCGGATTAGCAGTAAGCTCACCTTGGTATACTTCACATCCTACTCAGGCAGGCGCCTGTACAGTAGGTGTTGTCAGTGCCTGTCACCCTGTTGAAGTTTGGGGAACCGGTTTTGGCAATGTACCGGCAGCGCAGGGTACTAATTTTGTTGAGCTGAATGCCTATGTAAGTTCTATGATCTATCAAAATATGTATTTAGCCACCGGAGATATTATTAATTTTAGTTTTAAACATAGAGCAAGATCAGACACATCAGAGCGAGCTGCCATGGTTATTGAAGATCAGAATCAAGTTAATATAGCGACAGTAAGACAGACTGCTTTACCTTCCAGTACGACTGCTTGGTCTACCAATCAGGCAAACTATACATTTACAGGGACTCCCGGTGTTTACAGAGTAGGATTCAGAGCAATCAATACATCTAGCCCTGGTGCAGGGAATTTATTGGATGATATTAGGATTACGCTTAATCCGCTTATCGATTTAAAGTTCTCTAATGCTTTATCATCTTGTGAAGGATCAAGCAACGGTACTCTTTTTATGAGAATTAACGGTGCCGTAACGACGGCCACTTCAGTAGCTTTTGAGCTGATAAATCCTAATAATGGGACCGCTTTCGCTTCAGACAATGATATTACGGTAACATCGGTTGCTAATTCAAATGGAACACCTGTAATAACACACACAGCAGGAACCAGTATGTATCTGGTAACGATACCTGCCGGTAATTATGATGGCGGAGCTACACCGGGATATTCAAGTCCTAATAATGACGAAGATGGAATTACCATTAATATCGCCTCTGTTAATGATCTTATTTACGAACCTAACGAAACCTTTAAATTCCAAATCAAGCAACAGGGTACCAATGGTTCTACCAATAATTTCGTCTCCACTGCATCTCCTATATTTGGTGATACTTACTACGGAACAACAAATGATTACTTTATCCAAAGATGTATATGCTACGATGATGCAAATACTGCAACAGCAGGGGAAGACAGTAAAGTTGGTATTTCGCTTTTACAAAAAGTTGCCAACAATAACGGGAGTTGGCCAGCGAACAGAAAGTCTGCGCACATGGTGTTGGAATCTAATAACAAAGGGTTGGTGATTTCCAGATTAACTACGACTGAGGTAAATGCTATTCTATCTCCTCAAGAAGGAATGATGGTATATGATACTACTGCAAAATGTCTGAAACTATATGACGGAACGGCTTGGAGCTGTTTTAATACCGCAACTTGTCCATAAGGAAGTGTAACTAAAAACGTTTAGATTAATTATCATTACAAACTATACGCATAAAATAACATGAAAAATATAATATCAGCTCTATTTATAGGAATAACAGCATTTTCAAACGCCCAAGTCATTGTTGGAGATGCAATCGGAGCATCATCTGTAAAAACTTCTGTTCTATTAGATTTTGCACCTAACCAAAACAAGGGAATAATTTTACCTTACGTAAGAACATTACCTACCACCCCAACAGAAGGAACATTAGTTCTTGATGCTACTGATGCAACTAAGGCACGTGTAAAATATTATAACGGAGCTTGGATCGATTTAAGCGGTCAGGATTCTGATATTACTACTGCTTTAGCCACTCAGCCCATTGTGACACAGGTGACTGAAGGCGTTGGTGAAAAAGTTATCATGGGAGCAGCAACAAGTTCTGCAAATGGAGTTTTGGTGTTGGAATCTACAACCAAAGCAATGGTGTTGCCTATTGTACAAGATGTACAGAATGTTCCAAGCCCGTCTGCCGGAATGATGGTATATGTAAACAAAGCCGGAGCAAAACGTCTAGCGGTCTTTAATGGCAGCAAATGGTCTTACTGGAAACCGTAAATAATATATCTTCCCTAATATAAATCGCCGAATCATTGCTGATTCGGCGATTTATTTTATCTTGGATTAGCTGTTTGAACTACTATTAATTTTATTATAATTCATTTATTTGTCACCAATTGTGTAGCCTGAACTGATTTATCATCATATGTAATGAAATTTTGTTAGTTTTGTTACCATCCACATAAAGTACAAATTATATCAAACAAACTAATGAACTCTAAAAAATTCATCTTACTTTTTTTTCTCACTTCCTTTTGTTTACAAGCCCAGAATTATTCACAATATGTTAATCCATTTATCGGAACGGGCGGGCACGGGCACACCTTTCCGGGGGCAATTGTTCCCTTCGGAATGGTTCAGCTTTCCCCTGACACCAGAGTCGACGGAAGCTGGGACGGCTGCAGCGGTTATCATTATTCAGATGCTGTGATTTATGGTTTTTCTCATACACATTTGAACGGAACAGGAGTTTCGGATTACGGTGATATTATGCTGATGCCAACGATGGGAAATCCAAGTTTGGATAACAAAGAATATTCATCGAAATTTTCACATAAAAACGAAAAAGCTTCGGCAGGATTTTATTCTGTTAAATTAGATAAAAACAATATTGACGTTCGTTTAACGACAACGAAAAGAGTCGGTTATCATGAATACACTTTTAACAGCGCCGGAAATGCAAACATTATCTTAGATTTGAATCACAGAGATAAATTGTTGGAAGGTGAAGTAAAAATAATCGACGACAGAACGATTGAAGTTTTCCGCAGAAGTGAAGCCTGGGCAACCAACCAATATATTTACGCAAGAATTGAGTTTTCAAAACCAATGAAAATTTCAAAAAAACTGGTGAATGGGAAAGACGAAAACAATCTTTTCACAGGGACAAAACTGGCTTTAGCATTTTCAACAAATGTTAAAAAAGGAGAAAAAATCAATGTAAAAGTCGCAATTTCCCCAACAGGTTATGAAGGTGCAGGGAAAAATATGCTGGCGGAAGGAAAATCTAATGATTTTGAATCGGTAAAGAAACAGGCTGTTGAAGATTGGAACAAAGAACTATCAAAAATCGAAGTTAAATCTTCCGATGAAGATAAACTTACCGTCTTCTACACGGCAATGTATCACGTTTTCACGCAACCGAACATTAACATGGATATTGATGGGAAATACAGAGGCCGTGACAACAAATTCTACATGGCAAAAGATTTCGGATATTACTCCGTTTTCTCTCTTTGGGATACTTTCAGGGGAGCACATCCTTTGATGACTTTAATCGATAGAAAAAGAACGGCAGATTTCATCAACACATTTATCAAACAATATGAACAGGGCGGAAAACTTCCGGTTTGGGAACTGGCTTCCAACGAAACAGAATGTATGATTGGCTACCACGCCGTTTCTGTAATTGCAGATGCGATGGCAAAAGGAATCACAGGTTTTGATTATGAAAAAGCATTTGAAGCTTCTAAAAACTCTGCCATGTTGGATATTTTTGGATTAAATGCTTATAAACAGAACAACTATATAGCCATCGACGATGAACACGAAAGTGTTTCAAAAACCGTAGAATATGCTTACGACGACTGGTGTATCGCCCAAATGGCTAAAATTTTAGGTAAAAAAGAAGATTATCAATATTTCATGAAACGTTCTCAAAACTGGAAAAATTTATACAATCCAAAGAACGGATTTATGCAGCCAAGAAAGAACGGAAACTGGTATGAGCCGTTTGAACCAAGAGAGGTAAATAACAATTATACAGAAGGAAATTCGTGGCATTACTCCTACTCTGTTCAGCAGGATATTCCGGGATTGATTGCTGCTCATGGCGGAAAAGAAAAGTTTGAACAGTTTATTGATGCTATTTTCTCTGCTCCCGACCAAACAACGGGCAGAGAACAGGTGGATATTACAGGTCTGATTGGGCAATACGCTCAAGGAAATGAACCAAGCCATCATATCGCTTATCTTTATAATTATGTGGGAAAGCCTGAAAAAACGGATGCGAAAATCAAATATATTCTTGATAATTACTACAAAAATACTCCGGACGGTTTAATCGGAAACGAAGATTGCGGACAGATGAGTGCGTGGTATATTTTAAGTGCAATGGGAATATATTCCGTAACTCCGGGATTACCTGAATGGCAAACGACGAAGCCTTATTTTGATGAAGTTAAAATTCATCTGGAAGACGGAACAACAAAAATCATCACGAAAAATACAAGTAAAGACGAACTTAAAAAACTTGGTTTTGAAAATGCAAAATCATTCAAAGATTTCAAATATGATGAATTGACGGCAACACCTGTTGTTTCTGCAGACCGACTTTTTGACTTAAATACAAAAGTTACGATCACTCCATTGAATCCGAATGATAAATTGTATTATATGACGATGGATGAAGGTGACGCGAATGTGAGAAAAACTTTTAAAGTTTATAAAGAACCTTTCACGATTACAAAAACAACGCAAGTCTCTGCGTATGCTGAAAGAAATGGTGAGAAAAGTTCGGTTGTAACGGCGAACTTCAACAGAAGACCGAATCATTGGGATATTACTGTGAATGCTAATGTAAATCCACAATATACAGCAGGCGGAAAATTTGCTTTGATTGACGGGATCAACGGTGCGGTAAACTGGAGAAAAGGCGAATGGCAGGGGTATCAGGGACAGACTTTTGAAGCTATTATCGATATGAAATCACCTCAGCCTATCACTCAATTATCATCAACCTATCTGCAGGACAGTAAAGCATGGATTTTAATGCCGAAAAAAGTGGAATATTATGTTTCAAATAACGGTAAAGATTACGTTCTTCTGAAAACTGTTGAAAATATAATAGATCCGAAAGATGAAACAATTCAGATCAAAGATTTCACCACAGAGGTTCTGCCGACTGAAGCCCGTTTTGTAAAAGTAAAAGCGTATCACTTTGGGAAACTTCCTGATTGGCATCTGGGAGCCGGAGGAGATTCTTATATTTTTATTGATGAGATTTATGTGAAATAAAAAATCATAATAAAAACTAAATTCCCTTCGAAATTTCGAAGGGAATTTTTTATAATCTGAAATGAATTTTGCTTGTTTATGTTATTTGTTCATTCAAAGCATTTCATTACATATTTAATCAAGATATTTTTTTCTAAACCAAGTATCCAAAATATTCATACTGATATTCAGCATATGGTAATTTTCTTTGATTGAAACATTCTTTTGAAGACCATGGATTCCGTAGCCGTAGCCAACATTTAAATTAACTTTATTTAAAGGAATTCCCAGTCCCACAGTTGCTTCCAGTTTGTCAATTTTAGCTTTATTGATGGTGTAATATCCTGTATCATAATTCAGTCCGAAACGGTATGTAAAGGCTTCTGAAAGTTTCTCAGTACGCTTTTTCCCGGGAAGAATTTCAAAACCTAAACCATAGGTATTCTGCCTGTAATATTGTTCTGAGGTTTCTGTATTCTTTACTTTATCCCAATTGTTCTGTGCAAAATCGAAAGTCATTCTGTATCTTTCTTTCGCTAAAATACCAATTCCAACGCCCATTTCTAAAGGTAGCGAGGAGTCTTTTGATGACAGTTTTGAGGTAAGCGTGTTCGTATAATCCTGATTTTCAGTATAGGAAACTTCTCTTTTTGAAACCAATTTGCTTCCGAAATTCACAATTCCACCCAAAGTCAGTTGCAAATTGTCCGAAAAATCTTTTTTGTACTGTGTCCCTAAATTATAACTAAAGCCTGTGTATCTGATTTCCCGGCTGATTTCTACATCAGAAGTTGTTGTAATCAACTCTTTTCTGATAATTTTACCGAAATTATTCTTTACTTTTCCTCCGAAACTCCAGTTATCATTAATTTTATAGGCCAAACTGATTCCCCAGTTTGAAAGTCCACCGCTTCCTTCATATGTCACCGGATAAACTCCTGTTGTTCCTTCAATTGGGATGGTTGACGAAATTTTATAATCCGAAGATGTCGTAGGCTGCATGCTGATTCCCACAAAAGCTCTTTTTGAAATCCGCAATGCCGCACTGAAATTCGTAAAATTAGAATTAAATCTTTTATCTGATCCCAGGTTACTGGAAATGGTATTGTATTTTAAAATTCCGCCAACATTGAAAATAACATTCCTTGTAGAAATTGCTGTCATGGATGCTGCATTTTTAGAATTGATGTAATCTGGTGCATCCAGCGCAATGCCGGTATTTCCTAATGCTATATTTCTGGCATCGTCTACATTGTTGAACCCTCCTATTCCGAAATATGAATAAGGTGATGAGTTTTGAGCATGAAATCCCGATGCAAAAGCACATGATAATAATACACCTATAGCTGCTTTATTTTTTCTGTTCATAACATTATTCTGCATTAATATCCTAAAATATAGACTTTAAGTTTCGCCGAATTAGTTTTATTTTTCGGATCTCCAAACACTGTTTTCCCGGAACGTATATCCAGATAGGAAGAAGGATAAATCATGATATTGTAATTGGAATTCGCCGATTCTGTCAATATGGTATTCACATAACTTTTCAAAGAAAAATTATAGGTGTGTTCATTCTGAAATTCGCTGTCGTCGGATAAACTTGTGGTGATTTCAGTGCTTCCGTCGGAAGTGTAGGTGCTCACAATATGGTTTAATTTGTCACCGATATAATAATAAAGAGGACTTGGATTGTAAAACTGATTAGAATAATATCCCGCAACCGGACTTACCGAAAGTGTGGCATCAATTATTTTATAATTTTCATATAAATTTTTCAATGACTTTAAATAAGGAACTTCCACTTTGGTATACACTCCTATTCCTGCCATAAGATAGGTTTTGTTTCCTAAACCTGTCGACGGAAGTGGATTACTGGGCGTAAGATCTGCGAGTTCAGAACCTGTAAAATCACTTTGAATCTTATTGTATTGATAACTTGTGCTTGGATTTAAATCTAATGTATATTTCACCAACTCCGTTCCGTTCTGAGAAGTTGTATGATAATACATTCTCACTGTATTGGAAACCTTTTCCTTTGTGCTTTTATTAATCTGAACCTGATAAGAAGAATTAATTCCAAAACGCAGCATCGCATTATTATCAGAAGACGGAACGAGCGCCAAACCCTTATAAAAATTCAGGAAATATTCCTGAGTGGTGACATCACTGTTTTTTAAAGTATTAAAAAGGGTTTGCCCGTAAGACTGATCCAGTTTAATTTTCACATAACTGCTGTCGGTATTAGGTCGTGGATAAAATTGTGCACTTCCGATGGAATTAGACGAATAATTAAAATTACTTTTATTGTAAAGATATCCGTTATTCAATTTAATTCTGTCTGTTAAAGGATGAACATCCAATTTATAGGTCTTCAGTGTGTCACCATAATAGAAATCAGTATTCGTAAGATACATCACAATAGAATCAAAAACTGCGGTTGTTGGAGAGTTCAGACCATAGCTTGAAGGTGTTAATTCAAAAAGAGAAGAAGACGTCACTTTCCCAAAATTCTGGTCTTTAATATTCCCAATCATCATTACGCTTTTTCCGGAAGTTACCGTAGAATCCATCATAATGGTCGACATTTTCATCGTTAAGGTGTCGATCATAACGATTTTTGATTGTGCATCCATCCAGGAACTTCCCACCTCATATGTATTACTTTCATCTTCGCAGGAAAATAAAAACATCAATGAAATACATAAAAATAAGTATTTATACATCTTTTTTTCGCAAACATATAATGAAGTTATAATGAACTAAAATTTATTCTTCCTTTTATCATTAGTTGTAGACAACAGAGAGATTTGCTTAGATATTTATTGATTTTTAAACACCTATACCATCCGTCAGAAAAATATGGGCGTTTGCCTACAAAAAAAGGGCGTTCGTCTAATAAATTTTCAGAATATCTCAAAATAGAATTCATTTGCATCAAAAAGAATGAATAATGAATGGTAAACTTTCAATCTTAGCTTTTACTCTTATAGGAACATTTTTAGTAGTAAGCTGTCGAAATGACGATGACGATGATGAACTGATAGGAAACTGGGTAAGAGTTTCGGATCTCGACGGTAAACCCCGTTCCAATGCCTCTTCATTTGTGGTAAATGGCAAAGGCTACATCATCGGAGGATATGACGGAGAATATTATTACAACGATTTGTGGAGCTATGATCCTAATGTAAATTCATGGACACAAAAAGCCGATTTTCCCGGATCTAAAAGAAGTTCTGCCGTTGGTTTTGCCACCACTTCAAATGGATATGTCGGAACAGGATATGATGGGCTAAACAAATTAAAAGATTTTTACCAGTACAATCCTTCATCCAACTCATGGAGCCAGATTGCCGATCTTCCGGGGACAGAAAGATATGCTGCCTTAGCTTTCGGAATAGAAAACAATGGCTATGTAGGAACAGGATATGACGGAAGCGAACTGAAAGATTTTTATAAATACAACGAATCTACCTCATCCTGGAGTTCCATCAACAGTTTGGGAGGTTCTAAAAGAAGAGACGGTGCTGCTTTTGTGATTAATAATATCGCATATGTAGGATTTGGGAGCAATAATGGAAGTTTAGTTTCAGATTTCTGGGCATTTGATCCGTCTTCCGAAACATGGACGAGAAAAGTGGATACAAGCAATGATGACGATACTCAAAACCGTGTTTCACCCGCAGCTTTTGCAGCTAATGGCTTAGGATATGTTGCCACTGGCTCTACAAGCGGGGTGGGAAATACAACCTGGGAATACGATCCTTCTACCAATGACTGGACGCAGAGAACGTCATTCGAAGGCTCTTCCAGAGAAAGTGCCTGCGCATTTTCAATAGGAAGCTATGGCTATGTACTTACCGGAAACAGTGGTTCATCTTATTTTGACGACATCTGGGTATTTCATCCAAACGAAAGTGAAAATGACGACGATTAAATCTTTTTTACAACTCCTTTTCTGTTCAGGAATTTTGTTGATAAGCTGCCAGAAAAACAACAGCAAATATGATATTAAAATCATAAAACAGAGTTCAGGATACGGTTATCAAATTTTAAAAAAACATAAAATCCTGATTAATCAGCCATTTATCCCGGCAATACAGGGAGAAAAAACTTTTAAAAATGAAACAGACGCAAAAAAGACAGCAGATCTTGTTGTGAGTAAGATAGACAAATACTATTTACCCAAGATTTCTGTACATGAACTGGATTCTATGAAGATAGCGTATTAAATGCTTTAATTACAATGAAAATTCCTTCAATATTTTATTGAGGGAATTTGTGCAAAAACAAACATATAAAATTTATGACCGCATTTTTCAGACAAATACAAACTACCTACATCTATCACTGGATCATCTGGATCATTCTTATTTTCTTTAAACTGATTATGGATTACTCCTTTTTTGGAAGTTTTCTTTTCATCGTGAATCTGAAAATATTTATGGTATCAATCATTTTATTTTACATTAATTATTACCTATTCTTACCTTTTATCATCCGACAGACATCCAAAAAAATTCTTATTATCACAGTTTCATTTGTTACAATTTATGTGGCTTTGATGATTGCTTTTATGCCACCGTTCCCTCAACATCCGCCATTCCAGCCAAAAGATTTTCAAAAGAACGGAAGAATGAGACCTTTTCACAATGGTATTAATTTTTATGATATTTTGTTCAGAATAGGAATCTTTTCAATGATTTTCAGTACGCTGCTTTTTTTCGTTGATAAATGGATAGAAAACGGAAAAAAAATTAAAGCACTGGAGTTTGAAAGACAGTCGAGCGAACTTAAAATTTTGCGCGAACAAATTAATCCGCATTTTTTTTTTAATGCACTCAATAGTATTTATTCATTATCGATTATTCAGTCTAAAGATACGCCGAGAGTCATTTTAATTTTGTCTGATATCATGCGCTATGTGCTCAACAATAAAAGTTTACATAAAAATAATCTCAACGATGAGATTACCAACATTAAGAAATACATTGAAATCCAATCGATCCGCTTCAACAAATTCAACAATCTAAATTATAAGTTTGAAGGAAATTTTGAATCTTATGAAATCGAACCGCTTTTGCTTTTGACATTTGTAGAAAATTCTTTTAAATATGCAGATTTACGAAAAGGGCCGTTAGATATTAAAGTACATTTGGAAAACGGATTGCTGGATTTCGATATCAGAAATTTTTACGAAAATAAAAGTCATGAAAAATCCGAAGATAGCAAACTGGGAATAGAAAATACGAAAATGAAGCTGAATCTCCTGTATCCCGGAAAATACCAGTTATATATTAATGATAATGGATCTGAATATAAAATTAACCTAGTACTTCAACTGAATTAAAGATGAATTGTATAATTGTAGATGACGAAGAACTGGCGCATCACGTGATTGAAGAATATATTTCGAGAATTCCTTTCTTGAATTTAGTAAAAAACTGCTATGATATTCAGGAAACGATCCAGACTTTACAAACTGAAACTGTTAACCTTATTTTTCTTGATATTAACCTGCCGAATATCACCGGAATTGAATTTTTAAAAAGTTTTAATAAACTTCCTGATGTTATCATTACCACAGCTTATGATGATTGTGCGGTACAGGGGTTTGAGATGGATGTGACGGATTATTTGCTAAAACCATTTTCGTTTGAACGGTTTTTAAAAGCGGTTTACAAGAGTTACAACCATAACAATAATTCTAAAATCTTACACGAAAAAACTACACAAAACTTTTTCAAAAAATCATTCATTTTTGTGCGTTCGAATAATGAAGATGTAAAATTGAATTTAAGTGAAATTACCCGTATTAATGCTTTAAAAGATTACATCATTATCTACACTGAAACCCGAAAACTCATCGTTCATCAAACCATGAAATCCATCATGGAAAAAATAGAATCTGAGAATTTTATAAGAGTTCACAATTCACATATAATTTCCCTTCAACATCTTCAAAGTATCGGAAAAAACACACTCACTATTGGAAATGAAAGAATTCCCATCAGTGAAAAATACAAAGTGTATTTAAGTAAAGTGATAGAAAAATATAAATAATCAAACGCGTTGTGCATTTTGAAAAATTTTAACGTTAGATACGTCAATTCGAGTGTTTTTTCGTAATGAAGTGGAGAAAAAATGTATCGAGAATAGATCTGCCTTCAAAATTACAAACTTCTCGATACGATTTTTTTCAAAAACCTACTCGAAGTGACGA
>Ga0308171_1002108_pt1 | contig 22347 bp, 22 predicted proteins | sample PhyGR1_FD_202135 | JGI IMG/M metagenome (GOLD analysis project Ga0308171, IMG submission 202135) | Phyllosphere microbial communities from UC Gill Tract Community Farm, Albany, California, United States - DLSLSG.R1 | ecosystem: Host-associated > Plants > Phyllosphere > Unclassified | place: USA... | reverse complement strand
ATGCCTGGGCTTTCTGCTCACGCGCTGGCTGGCGGGCCGGCTGGGCACCACGCGCCTGGCGCGCCGGCCGGCCGAGGTGATCGCCGCGGCGGTGGTGATGGTGGGGCCGGTGCTGGCGGTGATGCTGGCCCTGTCGCACTCGCGCACCTACGTGGTGGACGCACCCCAGCAGTACCGCGACCTGCTCGACTTCATGGCCCGCACGGTGCTGGAGCTGCGCCTGAAGCTGCCCGCCGACATCGCCGCGCAGCTGCCGGAAGGCGCGCAGGAGATCCAGCGCATCATCGCCAACTACCTGGGCGCGCAGGCCGGCGCCCTGGCGGTGGCCGGCCGCGCCTGGCTGGGCGCCCTGCTCTACGCCTACGTGGGCCTGCTGATCGGCGCGCTGGCCGCCGTGCGCGTACCGCATGGTCTGCGCGGCCCGCTGGTGCGCCACTTGTCCCAGCGCGTGACGCTGCTGGGCGAGGCCTTCCGCCAGATCGTCGCCGCGCAGTTCTGGATCGCCGCGTTCAACACGCTGCTGACCGCCCTCTTCCTGGTGCTGATACTGCCGCTCTGGGACCTGCGCCTGCCCTACACGCCGGCCCTCATCACGCTGACCTTCGTCGCCGGGCTGGTGCCCATCGTGGGCAACCTGCTGTGCAACGTGGTCATCACCATCGTCGGACTGTCGGTGTCGCCCGTGGCCGCTGCCGCGTGCCTGGCCTTCCTCATCCTCATCCACAAGGCCGAATACGTCATCAACGCCAAGGTGGTGGGCCTGCGCACCCACATGGGCGTGTGGGAACTGCTGTCGGTGATGTTCGTGGCCGAGGCGGTGTTCGGCCCCGCCGGCCTGGTGGCGGCGCCGCTCTTCTACGCCTACCTGAAGAAAGAGCTGGAAGCCGCCCGGCTGGTGTGAAGCAGGGCCGGCCGGCAGATTGGGTCAGCGCCCGCCGGATGGTGCACATCCCACGATAATCCGTCCGAAAATGATCGATTCCCGTCGGCTTGCAGCGGGACGCCAGCGGCCGGCGCCGGAACAATCAGGGCTTCGACACCCACCTTGCTGGAGCCCTCTCGTGAAAACCTGTCTGATTGTGATCGACGCCCAGGAATCGTTCCGCCACCGCCCCTATTCCACCGAGCGCGACATGCAGCCCTACCTGGCGGCGCAGAACGCGCTCATCGCCGGTTGCGCGGAACGCGGCGTGCCCGTCGTGCGGGTGCTCCATGCCGACGGGCCGGCCGAGCCTTCCAACCCGTTCGCCGTCGAATCCGGCCACGTGCGGCCGCTGGAAGGCCTGGTGCCGTTCGACGAAGCCTCGCGGTTCCTGAAACACCGCCACAGCGCGCTGGTCGGCACCGGGCTGGACGTCTGGCTCACCCGGAACGGCATCGGGCGGCTGATCGTGAGCGGCATCCGCACCGAGCAGTGCTGCGAAACCACTACCCGCCATGCGTCGGATCTGGGCTGGGAGGTGGACTACGTGACCGACGCCACCCTGACCTACGACATGCAGCAGCCGGACGGTACGCCGCTTGCCGCCGCCGACATCAAGGCGCGTACCGCCACCGTGCTGGCAGGCCGTTTCGCCACCCTCTGCACCGTGGACGAGGCGCTCGCCCGCGCCGGAGCAGCCGCATGACGCCCACCGACGCTCCGCCGCTGCGCGTCGCGCTGCTCGCCTTCGACGAGGTGGAGGCGCTGGACCTGGCCGGCCCCTACGAGGTCTTCACCACTGCCGTGCGCATGGCGGAGCGGCTGGCGCCCGGCGCGGCGGCGCCGTTCGAGGTGCGCTGCGTGGCCCGCACCCGCCAGGCCGTGCGTGCCCGCGCCGGCCTGCGGATGCTGCCCGACGCGGACTTCGCGGACGCCGCCCCGCCCGACGTACTGATCGTGCCCGGCGGCGTGGTGGATGCCGCGCGGCGCTGCCCCGACACGCTGGCCTGGATCGCCCGGGCGGCGGCCGGGGCGCGCATCACGGCGGCCGTCTGCACCGGCGCCTTCCTGCTCGCCGACGCCGGCGTGCTGCGGCAAGGCGAGGCCACCACGCACTGGGAAGACATCGCCGACCTGCGCGCCCAGCACCCGGGGCTGCAGGTGCGCGAGGGCGTGCGCTGGGTGGCGCAGCCGGGCGGTCGGCTCTACACCTCGGCGGGCATCAGCGCCGGCATCGACCTCAGCCTGCACCTGGTCGAGTGCCTGACCAGCCGCGCACTGGCGCTGCGGACGGCGCGGCAGATGGATTACGCATGGTCCGAACCACCGCAGCAGCCTCCGCCGGCGGCCTGATCCGCGTCGTCTTCGTGTTGCTGGAGGACAGCCTGGTGCTCGACTGGGCCGGCCCAGCGGAGGCGTTGCGCATCGCCAACCAGTGCCTGGCGGCAACCGGGCAGGCCGAGCGCTTTCGCATCGAGTTCGCCGGCCCTGCGCCCACCACGCGCGGCTCGGTGGGCGTGCAACTGGCGCAGATCGCTCCCCTGCCCGAGCGCTGGAATGTCGGCGAGCCCGCGTGGGTCGTGCTGCTGGGCCAGCCCGGCAAGACCATCGACGTGGGCAGCGCGGGCGCCCGCGACCTGCTGCACTGGCTGCGCGGCCAGCGGCTGGCCGCGGGCCGGCTGGAGCTGGTCACCATCTGCGCCGGCGCGGTGCTGGCCGCGCACGCCGGCCTGCTGGCGGGCCGCCAGGCCACCACGCACCACCAGCATCTGGACGAGCTGCAGGCGGCCGAGCCGCGTTGCGACGTGGTGGCCAACCGGGTGTTCGTGGCCGACGGGCCGGTGCACAGCAGCGCGGGCGTGACCACGGGCATCGACCTGATGCTGGACCGCATCGCCGCCACGTGCGGCCCCGCGATCGCCGCGCAGGTGGCGCAGACCATGGTGGTGGCGATGCGGCGCGGCGCGCACGACCCAGAGCTGTCGCCCTTCCTGCACCACCGCAATCACCTGCACGCCGCGCTGCACCGCGTGCAGGACGCGGTGGGCCAGCGGCCGCAGGCCGACTGGACGGTGCCCGCCATGGCCGAGGTGGCCCACACCTCGCCGCGCCACCTGACGCGGCTCTTCACCCTGCATGCCGGCATCGCGCCGCTGGAATACCTGCGCCGCATCCGCCTGGCGGTGGCGGAGGCGGCCTTGCGGTCGGGCAGCAACGTCACGCAGGCGGCGGCGCTGGCGGGCTTCAGCTCCGACCTGCAGCTGCGGCGGGCCTGGCGGCAGTTCGGCCGCCCCGGCACGCCCTCGGCCGTCGGCAGTTAGGCGCCCGGTAGCCTTTCAGTACCTCTCGGGCACGTACATGTCGGCCGGCACCGGCTGGCGGAAGTACTCGGGGTTGCGCACGCGTTCGGGCAGCACCACCTCGGGATGCGGCACCTCGGTGTAGGGCAACTGGTCCAGCAGGTGGGCGATGCAGTTCAGGCGCGCCTTTTTCTTGTCCACCGCCTGCACCACCCACCAGGGCGCTTCGGGGATATGGGTGCGCTCCAGCATGGTTTCCTTGGCCTTGGTGTAGGCCTCCCAGCGCTTGCGGCTCTCCAGGTCCATGGGACTGAGCTTCCACTGCTTGAGCGGGTCGTGGATGCGGCTGAGGAACCGCAGGTGCTGCTCCTCGTCGGTGATGGAGAACCAGTACTTGATGAGCGTGATGCCGGAGCGCACCAGCATCTTCTCGAACTCGGGCACCGAGCGGAAGAACTCTTCATACTCCTCGTCGGTGCAAAAGCCCATCACGTGCTCGACGCCGGCGCGGTTGTACCAGCTGCGGTCGAACAGCACGATCTCGCCGGCGGCCGGCAGGTGCGCCACGTAGCGCTGGAAGTACCACTGCGTGCGTTCGCGGTCGTTGGGCGCGGGCAGCGCCGCCACGCGGGCCACGCGGGGGTTCAGGCGCTGGGTGATGCGCTTGATGACGCCGCCCTTGCCGGCCGCGTCGCGCCCCTCGAAAAGAATGACCACCTTCTGGCGGGTGTGCTGCACCCAGTCCTGCAGCTTGACCAGCTCGCCCTGCAGGCGAAAGAGCTCGCGGAAATACGCCTGCCGCGCCGCCTTGTCGAGCGGCAGGGTCTGGCCTGAGCCGTCGAGCTCGCGGTCCTCGATCTCCAGCTCCAGCTCTTCGTCGTAGCCGTCCATCAATTCGCTGGCGATGCGCTGCATGAGATCCTGCGTGTCGAGAGAGGTGTTGGTGAACATGAGAGAAAGCGGCCCGATGAAAGAAGGCGCCATGGTCGCGCCGGGCGGTGACAGCCTCGTGACATGTTGCACGGCCGTCACATGCCTGTCACGCGGCCAGGGCAATATCGCGCACTGATCGCACGCCCCCGCCGACCCTTCTCCTACAAGCCGCCGCATGTTCGCCCCGGAAGCCCTCGCGTCCCATTACGGCGGCGACGCGGCCGGCCTGATCTGCGGCTACGTGCTGCGCGCGGGCTGCGCGCTCCAGGCCATCGACACGGCCGGTGCCGCCGCCTGGCTGGCCGCCGAAGCGCCCGCGAGCGAGCCGGCACCCGCCTTCCTCTGGCTGCACTTCAACCTGAGCCACGCGCAGGCCGTGCGCTGGGTGCAGCGTCACGCCGACCTGCCCGCGGCCTTTTTCGAGGCGCTGGGCGACGGCTCCCACTCCACCCGCATCGAGCGCGACGACGACACGCTGATCGCCGTGCTGAACGACGTGCATTTCGACTTCGCGTTCGAGCCGATGGACTTCGCCACGCTCTGGATCGGCGTCACGCCGCGCCTGGTCATCACCGCCCGCACGCAGCCGCTGCGCTCGGTCGATGCGCTGCGCACCGCCGTGCGCGAGGGAAAATGCCCGCGCTCCAGCGTGGCCCTGCTGGAGCAGCTGATGCGCACGCAGGCCGACGGGCTGGTGGGCATCGTGCGCGGCGTGACCCAGCGCCTGGACCGCATCGAGGACGAACTGCTCGCCGGCCGGCTGGACCACAAGCGTGCCCGCCTGGGGCAGCTGCGGCGCCTGCTGGTGCGCCTGCAGCGGTTGCTCGCGCCCGAGCCCGCCGCGCTCTTTCGGCTGCTGCAGCGCCCGCCCGGCTGGATGGCCGAGGGCGATGCGCAGGAGCTGCGCGACGCATCGGAGGAATTCTCGGTGGTGCTGCGCGACATGCAGGGCCTGCAGGAGCGCATCAAGCTGCTGCAGGAAGAGGTGGCCGCCAACGTGCAGGAGGCCAACAGCCGCAGCCTGTTCGTGCTGACGGTGGTGACCGTGCTGGCACTGCCCATCAACATCCTCACCGGCCTCTTCGGCATGAACGTGGGCGGCGTGCCGCTGGCCGACGCGCCGCACGGCTTCTGGGTGATCGTGGCGGTGCTGGCGGCCTTCACCGCCGTGGCGGCGTGGCTGGCGCTGCGGCGCGGCAGCGGGGATTGAGCGGGCGCGCGGATCAGCGCTGGCCGCCGAGCGTGCGGCGAAGCGATCCCACCCGCTCGGTGATGGCGGCCACGTCCAGCCCATCGTCCGCCCGGGCGAGGTAGGTCTCCAGATCGGTCACCGCCTGGCGCGCATTGCCGTGCTCGGCGTGGGCCAGGCCCCGGTCGCGCCACTCGGCCCAGGCCTGGGGCTGCAGCACCAGCAGCCGGTCCTGCACGGCGATGAGCCGGGGCCAGTCCTGCTGCGAGCGGTGGATTTCCTTGAGGTTGCGCAGCATGCGCGCGAGGATGTCCCGCGCCGGCGCGGCCTGCAGGTACAGGCCCATGGGCACGTCGTCGTCGCCCGCCAGCCCCTGCCGCCGCTGGTAGGGGTCGAGCCGCTCGCTCAGGTCTTCACGCGACAGCGAACGGCCGGTCATGGGGTCCATCACCACCTGGCCCTTGGGCAGCAGCACCTTGACCATGAAATGCCCGGGGAACGAGACGCCATGGGCCTCCAGGCCCAGGCCCTGGGCCAGCTCCAGCCACAGGATGGCGAGCGAGATCGGAATGCCGCGCCGCGTGCGCAGCACGGCGTTGAGATGGCTGTTGTCGGGGTCGTAGTAGTCGTTCAGGTTGCCACCGAAGCCCAGGTCGCCGAAGAAGAACTGGTTGAGCGAGCGCAGCCGCTGCAGCTCGGAGGCATCGGCCGGCAGCCGGCGCTGCAGCCGCGCCTGCAGCTGGTCGACATCGCCCAGCAGCTGCTGCACGTCCAGGTCGGGATATTCGTCGTGGGCGATGGAGGCGGCCGCCTCGAGCAGCGGCAGGTCCTCGCCTTCGCTCACCAGGGCGGCGAAGTACTCGAGCGGCGTCGGGACGGAAAATTGCAGGGCCATGGCGCCGGTTGTACGGTCAGCGCGCCGGGGGCGTCAAGCGCAGGGGCTTTCCCGCCCCGGGCCGTCAGCGGCGCAGCAATCGGCGCAGCCGCAGCCCGGACGCCGCGAGCGCGCCGAAATAGATGGCCGCCGCGCCCAGCAGCAACAGCGCCAGCAGCCCCGCGCGCCGCAGCGCGTCGGCGCGCATCGCCAGCCAGTCGAAATGCTGCGACCCCCACACCAGGAAGATGGCCAGCAGCGCGCTGGCCGCCACCACCTGCAGCGCGAACTGCGTCCAGCCCGGCTGCGGCTTGAAGCTGCCCCGGCGCAGCAGCCCCACCAGCAGCCACAGCGCGTTCAGCACCGCGCCCAGGCCGATGGAGAGCGCGAGCCCGGCATGCGCGATCCAGGGCACCAGCACCACGTTGAGCAACTGCGTGAAGACCAGCACGGCGATGGCGATGCGTACGGGCGTGCGGATGTCCTGGCTGGCGTAGTAGCCCGGCGCCAGCACCTTGATCGCCACCAGCCCCACCAGGCCGGCGCCGTAGCCCGCCAATGCCAGGGCGATCTGCCCCACGTCGCGGTCCTGCAGCGCGCCATGGTGGAACAGCGTGGCCACCAGCGGCTCCGCGAAGGTCAGCAGCGCCACGGCGCTGGGCACGGCCAGCAGCACGACGATGCGCAGGCCCCAGTCCAGCATGGCCGAATAGCGCTCGGCATCGCCCGCCGCCTTGGCCGCGGCGAGCTGCGGCGTCAGCACCACGCCCAGGGCCACGCCCAGCAGCGCGGTCGGGAATTCCATCAGCCGGTCGGCATAGAAGAGCCAGGTCACGCTGCCCGGCGCCAGGTACGACGCGATCTGCGTGTTGATCATGAGCGAGATCTGCGCCACGCCCACGCCCAGCAGGGCCGGCGCCATCAGCCGCAGGATCTGCCGCACCGCCGGGTCGGCCAGCGCCTGCCGCACGCGGCCCCAGGTCAGGCCGATGCGCGGCAGCAGGCGCAGCCGGTGCAGCGCCGGCAGCTGCAGCGCCAGCTGCAGCACGCCGCCCACCATCACGCCACCGGCCATGGCGTAGATCGGCTCGATGCCGCGCGCGGCCAGCTGCGGCGCGCCCAGCCAAGCCGCCCCGATCATGCAGACGTTGAGCAGGACCGGCGTGAAGGCCGGCACGGCGAAGCGCTTCCAGGTGTTGAGCACTCCGGCGGAGAGCGCCACCAGCGACATGAAGCCGATGTAGGGGAACATCCAGCGCGTCATCAGCACGGCCGCGTCGTAGCCGCCGCCGGTCTGCCGCAGCCCGCTGGCCAGCGCCCACACCAGCAGGGGCGCGCCGATCACACCGAGCAGGCAGGTCGCGAGCAGCGCCCAGAAGAGCACCGTGGCCACGTGGGCGATGAGCACGCGGGTGGCGTCCTCGCCATGCTGCGCCTTGTGGCCCGCCAGCACCGGCACGAAGGCCTGGCTGAAGGCGCCCTCGGCGAACAGGCGGCGAAACAGGTTGGGAATGCGGAAGGCGACGTTGAAGGCATCGGTCAGCGCGTTGGCGCCGAACATCGAGGCCATCAGCAGGTCGCGCGCCAGGCCCGTCACGCGGGAGGCCAGGGTCAGCAGGGAAACGGTGGAGGCGGCTTTGAGCAGGGACACGGCCGCGAGTGTATGCCCTGGCCCGCAGGCGCCGGCCCTGGCGTCCAAGCCGGCCCGAATTGGGCGGTGGGCTATAATCGCGGGCTTCGCCGACATCATCCTCAGACAACTCAAGGAATACACACATGGCATCCGCCAAGCCCAAGAAAAAGAACCCCCGCCTCGCCTCCGGCCGCAAGCGCGCCCGCCAGGACGTGAAGCTGAACGCAGCCAACACCTCGCTGCGCTCGAAGTACCGCACCGCCGTCAAGAACGTCGAGAAGGCCGTCGTGGCCGGCGACAAGACGAAGGCCACCGAACTGTTTGCGAAGATGCAAGCCGTCGTCGACACCATCGCCGACAAGGGCATCTTCCACAAGAACAAGGCCGCTCGCGACAAGAGCCGCCTGTCCGCCAAGGTGAAAGCCCTGGCCCTGGCCGCCTGACCTTTCAGGCAAACAGCCCGGATGGCCCCACCGCCATCCGCCGTTTGTAACGGGTGCGCTGTCAGCGAATCGTGAAAACCGCCTTCGGGCGGTTTTTTCGTTTCCGGACCGTCTTGCCTGCCGCTCCCGCCAGTCCCGGCCCGGCTGGCATCAACGCTGCCCACCCCCTACTAACACCAATTGACTAAAGTCAAAAATTGATCGAAGGGTGAAAATCACCTCCTGGAAAAGGCTTTCACGTGATGAAAGCCGCGACAAGGCCTGCAATGCGCTTGCAGGCCTTTTTTATTGTTTCAGCCGAGGGAAGACATGAAGAGATCAATCAAGACGCTGGCGATAGGCCTGCTGGCGCTGGTGGTGGCGGCGGCACTGTTCCTGACGTGGCCCCTGGTGCCCCGTTCGGTGCCCGCTGCGGAGAACGAACAGCCGGTGGACGTGGTGATGGTGGGCGCGGGCGTGATGAGCACGACCCTGGCTACCTACCTGCAGGAATTGCAGCCCGACTGGAAGATCGAGGTGTTCGAGCGGCTGGACGGCGTGGCGCTGGAAAGCTCCAACGGCTGGAACAACGCCGGCACCGGCCATTCCGGCTTCGCCGAGCTGAACTACACGCCCGAGCTGCCCGACGGCACCATCGAAACCAAGCGCGCCGTCGGCATCGCCGAGCAATTCGAGGTGTCGCGCCAGTTCTGGGCGCACCAGATCGGGCGCGGCCACATGCAGCAGCCGCAGACCTTCGTGAACCCCACGCCGCACATGAGCTTCGTGTGGGGCGACGCGAACATCGAATATCTGAAGAAGCGCCATGCCGCGCTGACGAAGAACCCGCTCTTCTACGGCATGCAGTTCTCGCAGGACCAGGCCCAGATCAAGGCCTGGGCACCGCTGCTGATCGAGGGGCGCGACCCCGCGCAGAAGGTGGCCGCCACCTACATGCCGCTGGGCACCGACGTGAACTACGGCGTGGTGACGAACCAGCTGATGCAGAGCCTGCAAAAGAGCCCGAACTTCACGCTGAAGCTGCAGCATGAAGTGCGCGCGCTGCGCCAGAACGCCGACAAGACCTGGAACGTGACCGTGGCCGACCTGGCCGCCGGCGCCAAGGAGCGGACCGTGAAGGCGAAGTTCGTCTTCGTGGGCGCGGGCGGCGCGGCGCTCAAGATGCTGCAGGCCTCCGGCATTCCCGAATCGCGCGACTATGCGGGCTTCCCGGTGGGCGGCGAATTCCTCGCCATCGAGAACCCCGCCATCACCGCCCGCCACGACGTCAAGGCCTACGGCAAGGCGGCGGAAGGCTCGCCCCCCATGTCGGTGCCGCACATCGACGCGCGCAAGCTGGACGGCAAGGACGTGGTGCTCTTCGGCCCCTTCGCGCTGCAGTCCACCAAGTTCCTCAAAGAGGGCTCGTGGTTCGACCTGTTCTCCTCGATCAACCACGACAACATCGGCGGCATGCTGCGGGTGGGCATCCATAACCTGGACCTGGTGAAGTACCTGGTGCAGCAGGCCGCGCTGACCGATGACGACCGCCAGCGCGCGCTGCAGGAATACTTTCCCAACGCCAAGCGCGAAGACTGGCGCCTGGCCGTGGCCGGCCAGCGCGTGCAGGTCATCAAGCGCGACGCGAAGGAAGGCGCCGTGCTGCAGTTCGGCACTGAGATCGTGGCGGACCAGGACGGCACCATCGCCGCGCTGCTGGGCGCCTCGCCCGGGGCCTCCACGGCGCCGCACATCATGATCAACCTGATGACCCGCGTGTTCCCGCAGCAGATGACCGAAGCCGGCTGGAAGCCGCGCCTGCGCCAGATCGTGCCCTCCTATGGCCGCAAGATCAACGACACGCCCGCGCTCACCAACGAGATCCGCCGCATGACCAGCTCGGCGCTGAACCTGCCCTACCTGGAAGTGCCGGCCGACGTCGCCACCTGGCCCGTGTCGGCGGCCCCGGCCCCGGTTGCGGCGCCCGCCCCGGCCGGCGGCACGCTGAACAAGGAAATGCAGGCGCTCTGACCGGCCCAGGCCGCGCCGGCTTTCACCGGCCTGCTCAAAGCCCCGCCCTGCTCCGCAGCGCGGGGCTTTTCATTGGTCGGCTTTTTGGGGGGAACCCCTGCTCAGGCCAGCGGCCCGGCCACGCTGGCCGACTCGAAGCTCGCCATGTCGCGCAGCAGGGCGCAGGCCGACACCAGCAGCGGCCACGCCAGCGCCGCGCCAGAGCCTTCGCCCAGGCGCAGGCCCAGGTCCAGCAGCGGCTCCGCGCCCAGGTGGTGCAGCATCAGCGCATGGCCTCGTTCGCCGGATTTGTGGGCGAACACGCAGCGCTGCAGCACCGGCGGCGCGACGCGGCTGGCGACGAGCACGGCGGCGCTGGTGATGAAACCGTCGACCACGATCACGCGCCGCTGGCGGGCGGCCTCCAGCACGGCGCCGACCAGCGTCGCGATTTCCAGCCCGCCCAGCGCGGCCAGGGCGTCCAGCGACGCGGTGGCCGCCGCGTTGGCCGCGAGGGCCTGCTCCAGCACGGCGCGCTTGCGGGCGATGCCGGCGTCGTCCAGGCCGGTGCCGGCGCCGGTGCATTCCGAGAGCGGCACATCGCACAGGCGCGCCAGCAGCAGCGACGCGGCCGACGTGTTGGCGATGCCCATCTCCCCCAGCAGCAGCGCGTTGCCCGGCAGGGCGCGTACCACGGCGCGGCCGTTGGCGATGGCCGCCGCGCACTGCGCCGGGCTCATCGCCGGGCCGATGGAGGCATCCGCCGTGCCGGGCGCCACGCGGTGCGTGAGCAGGCGCGGCTGGCCGGGGGCGGATGCGCGCGGCGCGATCTCGCGCGCCACGCCGCAGTCCACCACCGTCAGCGCCAGGCCGTGCTGGCGCGCCAGCACGCTCACGGCCGCGCCGCCGGCCAGAAAGTTCTCCACCATCTGCCAGGTCACGTCGCTCGGATAGGCGGACACGCCGCGCGCGGCCAGGCCGTGGTCGGCCGCGCAGACCAGCATCTGCGGCTGATCGAGCACCGGCGCCTCGGTGCCCAGCACGCAGCCAATGCGCAGCGCCAGCGTCTCCAGCCGGCCGAGCGCACCCAGCGGCTTGGTCTTGTGGTCGATCAGGTGCCGCAGCCGCGCCGTGAGCGCGGGGTCGTCGATGTCGGGGAGGTCGATGGCTTCGGCAAGGTCAACCGTGGGGGTGGGGTTCGATGATGGCTGCATGGCCAATCACTCCTGAAAAGATAGCTGCTCGCGCTTATGGATTCAGCGCTGGAGCATGATTTGGCATGGAAACGAGCGACGCCAGCACGCCGGGGGCGAACCAGGTGTCGACCCCTGCGCTCAGCCGGTCGAATACCGTCTCCAGCGTGGGCGACGCGGCGCCGAACAGGGCATGCAGCGCGTTGGCGTCCTCGAACAGGCCGTGCAGGTACAGGCCCAGCACGTTGCCCCGGGCGTTCTGCCAGGCCAGGCCGGGGATGACTTCGCGCGCCAGGTCGCCCGCCGCCGCCATCGCCGGGTGCTGCGCGGTCTGGCCGTGGTGGATCTCATAGCCCGCCACCGCCGTGCCCGACAGCGCCTGCCAGCCGCCCTGCAGCGCGCCGAAGGTGGTTCGGGTGTGGCGCACGGTCTTCTCCGGCGCGAAGGCGGTGACCAGCGGCAGCAGGCCCAGGCCGGGGGCGTTGCCGTCCACGCCGTGCGTGTCGATCAGCGCCTCGCCCAGCATCTGCAGGCCGCCGCACACGCCCAGCACGCGGCCACCGCGCGCGGCGTGGGCGGCGATGGCGGCGTCCAGCCCCTGGGCGCGCAGCCAGGCCAGGTCGGCCGCTGTGGCCTTGGAGCCGGGCAGCACGATCCAGTCGGCGCCCGCCACGTCGGCCGGGGCGCGCGCCCAGAGCAGGCGCACGCCGGGCACGCTTTTCAGCGGCTGGAACTCGTCCAGGTTGCTGATGCGCGGATAGGCCACCACGGCCACCGTGGTGTGCAGCGCGCCGCCCGCGCCGGCGCGGCCCTGCGCGGCGTCGTCGAACACGCCGTCTTCTTCCGGCAGCCCGTGGCCCCACTGCATGGGCACGGTGGCGACGACCGGTACGCCCGTGCGCTCGCGCAGCATCTCGGGCGCGGGCGCCAGCAGGGCCGCATCGCCGCGGAACTTGTTGAGCACGAAGCCGTGGATCAACGCTTGCTCTTCGGGCGGCAGCAGCGCCCAGGTGCCGTAGAGATGCGCGAAGGCACCGCCCCGGTCGATGTCGGCCACCAGCAGGCAGCGCGCCTGGGCATGGCGGGCGACGCGCATGTTGACCACGTCGCTGGCGTGCAGGTTGATCTCGGCCGGCGAGCCCGCGCCCTCGATCACCACCACATCGTTCTCGGCCCGCAATGCGTCCAGGGCGGCGGCGATCTGCGGCCATACGCGGGCGCTGCGGCCGCGCCACGGCAGGGCCGACAGCTCGGCGCTCACCTGCCCCATCAGCACCACTTGGCTGCGCGTGTCGGCCTCAGGCTTGAGCAGCAGCGGGTTCATGCGCACCTCGGGCGCGGCACGCGCGGCCAGCGCCTGGAAATACTGCGCGCTGCCGATCTCGCCCCACGCCGCGAAGCCGCCGCCCACGGGCCCGTCGCCGCCCGCGACCGGCACCACGCGGGCGTTGTTGCTCATGTTCTGCGCCTTGAAGGGCGCCACCTTCAGGCCCTGGTCGCTGTACCAGCGGCACAGCGCCGTGGTCAGCCAGCTCTTGCCGGCACCGCTGGAGGTGCCGAGGACCATGACGCAACGCGCCGCCATGTCAGCCCGCCCTCCGGCACGGGGCGCGGCTGGCGATGTCGGCGGTGGCGGCGGAGGACAGGTGTGAAAAAAGCGTCATGGCGGGCTCGGTGAAGCCCGCCATTGTCCCCTGCGCCGGCGCCGCCGCGGCGCTCTGGCGTCAAGCCTGCGGCGGCTGCCCGTTCGACGCCGACACGCCGCCGTCCACCGGCAGGATCACGCCGGTGACGAAGCGCGCATCCTCGCTCGCCAGGAAGGCGATCACCGAAGCGATCTCTTCCGGCTCGGCACCCCGGCCCAGCGGAATGCGTTCGGCGAACTTGGCCAGCAGCTCGGGGTTGCTCTTGATGTCTTCCGTCATGCCGGTGAACGTGAGGCTGGGCGCCACCGCGTTCACGCGCACGCCGTCCTTGCCGTGGTCCAAGGCCAGGGCGCGGGTCAGATTGGACACCGCGCCCTTGGAGGTGTTGTAGAAGCTCATGTCCCAGTCGCCGCCCAGGCCCGACACCGACGAGGTGTTGACCATGCAGCCCTTGGCGCGGATGAGATGCGGCAGCGCGGCGCGCGCGCCATGGAAAACGCCCGACACGTTGGTGGCCAGCACACGGTGCCAGTCCTCGATGCTGGCTTCGGTCGCCTTGCCCTGCACGGCGATGCCGGCGTTGTTGACCATCACGTCGAGCCGGCCGAAGCGCTCGACCGCGGCCTCCACCAGGGCCTGCACGTCCTCCCACTTCGACACGTCGGTGGCCTTGGCCAGCGTCCGGTCGGCGGGCAGATCGCCACGCGTGGCGGCCAGCTTGTCGTCGCTCAGGTCGGCAATCGCCACCATGGCGCCCTCTTGCGAGAAGCGGCGCGCGGTGGCTGCTCCGATGCCGGAGCCGGCGCCGGTGACGATGACGACCTTGCCGGCAAACCGCTGCGCGGCGAGCAACGCGGCCGAGGGGAAGTCTGCGGGGGCCGGGGAAGACGAGGCATTCATGAGGGGGGTCCTTTCGAGAGATGAGGGGAGCGCGGCACGCCGGCCGGACGGGCGCCATCGCGGTCCGGACGGCACATCCTCCAAGACCACCCAGGCGCGATGCCGCCGAATGCACCCCGTTCCGCTGTCAGCCGCCGCGCCATCGGACGGCGGCGCCGTCACCGCGAGCGGCGTGCCGCCCCATACCGTGACCGCGTTGGCGCGCTGTGCGCCGCATTCCGTGCCCGGGGGCAGCAGGCCACCGCCACCGCCCGCGTCACTCCGAACGGCAGCGTGGACCAGTACCTGAACTACATGCACGGCAGTTCGGGCGCCACCTTCAAGAGCCTGGAAGCCGGCGCGCAGCCCGCAGTGGCAGATTGAAAACCGCATCACTTGTAGGAAAGTAATGCGGATATTAAACTCCCGCCAGATGACCCAGTCCGACCACATTCTTGAATTGGCCCGGCACCGGCGCGTGCTGCGGGCTGCGGATGTGCGCGCGCACGGCTGGTCGCCACAGCTTCTGATCCGGCTGCACCAGTCCGGCAAGCTGCAACGCATCGCCCGTGGACTCTACGGATTGCTCGACGCCGAAGTCACTGAACACCAGTCGCTGATCGAGGTCTGCCAGCGCGTGCCCAAGGCGGTGCTGTGCCTGCTGAGTGCGCTGCAATTCCATGGGATCGGCACGCAACTGCCGTCCGAAGTGTGGATCGCCCTGCCTGAAGGCACGCAGGCTCCCGCGCCGGGCTACCCCGCGCTGCGCATCACGCGCCTGCGTGGTGCCGCATACGGCGACGGCATCCAGACCGTGACCGACCACGGAGCACCCATCCGCGTGTACAGCGCCGCCAAGACGGTGGCCGACTGCTTCAAGTTCCGCCACAAGATCGGCCTGGACGTGGCGCTGGAAGCCCTGAGAGACGCCTGGCGCAGCCGCAAGGTCACCATGGCCGAGCTGGGCCGATTCGCCAAGATCAACCGCGTCGAACGTGTCATGCAGCCCTATCTGGAGGCCATGACCCAATGAGCGCTGCCCCCGCCCGCCCCGGGCGTGCTCGCACCGCGCCCCGCCAAGGCGAAGGCCTCGCGCCTTCCGGCAACCTCTCCGCGTCGGTCCTGGCCCGCCTGCTGACGCTTGCCAGGCAGCGCGGCGACGACTACAGCCTGCTGCTCAACCGCTTCGGCATGGAGCGCCTGTTGGCCCGCATCAGCGCATCGCCGCATGCCGACCGCTTCTTGCTCAAGGGCGCGCTGCTCTTTGCACTCTGGTACGACGCCCCGCACCGGCCGACCAGGGACGCCGACCTGCTGGGCTTCGGCCCCGCCGATGAGGCCCGTTTGATCGCCACCTTTCGGGAGATCGCCCGCATGGACCTGGGCGACGGCATCGTGTTTGCCGCCGACTCCGTGAAGGCGGACACCATTCGCGAAGACAACACCTATGGTGGCACCCGCATCACGCTGGCGGCACGTGTCGGCTCTGCACGCTGCGCACTGCAGGTCGACGTGGGCTTCGGAGACGCCGTGACGCCCGAGCCGCAAACCGTGGCGTACCCCACCTTGCTGGACGGCTTCCCTGCCCCTGCGCTGCGTGTCTATCCGGTCTACACCGTGATTGCCGAGAAATACCACGCCATGGTGATGCTGGGGCAGGCCAACAGCCGCATGAAGGACTTTTTCGATCTTGCGGTGATTGCGCGGCGCACCGAGTTGGACGGCGCCACCCTGGCCTCGGCCATTGCCGCCACGTTTGAACGGCGCCAGACCGTTCTGCCCAAGGAGCGGCCTCTGGCACTGACCACGCAGTTCAGCGAAGACACCGCCAAACTGCGCCAGTGGCAGGCATTCCTGAGCAAGAACCGCATCGAGGCAGCCGGCCTGGGTGACACCATCGCGCTGCTGGACGATCTGCTGTGGCCACCGACTCAGGTAGCCGCGACCGGCAGCCGAGCAACGGCGACATGGCGACCTGAAGCCCTGTGCTGGCTTGAAGGGTCATGAACGGGCTTGGGCGCCAGGCGGCAAATCTGCCAGGTCACCTCTCCGCTCACGGAAAGCCGAGGGGCTCGTCTGCGGGTCTTCTGGAGCCGCGCAGCGGGCAAGCCTACTCGGCCGGCGGGAATGCATGCCGCAGCGCCGCCTGCGCACCCGGCCCCAGCACCCCCAGCCGCACGCAGCCGGGCAGGCCGAACGAGGCGCAGTCGCGCAGCTTGATGCCCTGCGCGCGCAGAACCGATAGCGTCGCGGGCATGTCGGCCGCCAGCGCCTCGGGCAGCCGCGCCGTGAAGTAGTTGGCCAGGCTGCCCGGCCGCACCTGCCAGCCCAGCGCGGTGCACAGCGCGATCTGCGCGGCCTTCCAGTCGCGCAGGGTGTGCAGGCTGGCGGCCAGCCAGTGCTGCGTGGCGGGCTCGGTCCATGCGTGCAGCAGCGCGACGCCGTGGGCGCCCAGGGGCCAGGAGGACGCCAGGGCGTTCAGCGCGGCGGTGGTGGCTTCGCACCCCGGCGGGGCGATGGCGTAGGCCGCGCGCACGCCCGTGAGGCCCAGCGCCTTGTTCGGCGTCCACAGCTGCCACGCGCCGGGCGGGAGGGGGCGCGGCGTGCCGTGCAGCCGCAGTGGTGCGTAGGCGCAGTCGATGATGTGCAGCGCGTCCACGGGCGCGCAGCGGCCCGGCGCCAGCGACGGGTCTTCAGCGCCGAGCGGGCTGGAAGGCTCGCAGGCCCAATGCAGCGCGGCAGCGCCGGCCTGCGCCGCCGGCGCGTCATCCCCGCCCTGCCCTGCCCGCAGCACCGCCAGGCCCCAGGCAGCGGCGGCGCGGGCGTAATCGCCGTAGCCGTGCGCGGGCAGCGACACGGCTCGTGCGCCGCGCTGCGCGGCCAGGGCGGTGATGCGGTGGATGAATTCGCTGGCGCTGGCGGCGATGACGACGCGGCTCGCTGCCACGCCGTGAAATACGCCGAGCGCTTCGCGCAACGCGCCATAGGCCGGGTCGGGGTAGCGCACGGCGTCGGCAGCGTGCAGCGCCGCAACGGCCTGCGGGCACGGGCCGCAGGCGTTGGCGTTGGTGGAAAAGTCGTGCAGCGGCACGCCCAGCGCGTCGGGCCCGCCATGTTCGGGCGTGCAGGTCAGCGCCATGGCAAAATCGCTATCAGAAAGATAGCTACCAGCGCTAGTGGAATCAGCGCTGCGACCACTTTCGATGCCCAATGCGCGGCCTGGTAGGTATCGGTGGGCCCGGCGGCCCGCCCCTCGGCGTTGAGCGTGTAGACCTCCGGCTTGGCCAGCCGCACGCCCAGCGCCAGCGCCATGGCGGCCATGGGCCAGCCGCTGTTGGGCGACGGTGTGCGGCGCGCTTCGGCGCGCAGCCGCTGCCAGGGGGCACGGGTGCCGCGGCGCGGCGCCAGCCACCAGAGCAGCAGCGCGGTCAGGCGGGCGGGCAGCCACGACAGCACGTCGTCGGCCCGGGCCGCCCACTTGCCGGCCCACTGCCACCACCGACCGCCGCGCATGCCGGGGTAGCCCCACATCGCGTCCGCGGTGTTGGCGAAGCGGTAAAGCGCCGCGCCGGGCAGGCCCAGCACCGCGAACCAGAAGAGCGGCGCGACGACCGAGTCGTTCAGGTTCTCGGCCAGCGACTCGATGGCGGATTCGCGCACCTGCACCGCGTCCAGCACGGCCACGTCGCGGCTGACCAGGCGCGCCAGCCGGGCGCGGCCGGCGTCCAGCGATTCGGCCAGCGCCGCCTCCACGGCCAGCACCTCGCCGCGCAGCATGCGCCAAGCGAGCAGCGGCTTGAGCAGCAGCGCGATCAGCCCGGCGGCGGCCCAGGCGGGCGCATGGCGCAGCAGCCACCACTGCGCCGCCGCAGCCGCCATCGAAACCAGAGCAGCCAGCCCGCACCAGACCAGCGCTGCCAGCCAGAAACACTTCCAGTCGCGCCCGGTGGGTTCGGTCGGGGCCACCCGGTCGCCGCTCCACTGCAGGGCGCGGCCCATCCACACCACCGGGTGCAGGGCGGCGGGCGGCTCGCCGAAGAGGCGGTCGATGAGCAGCGCGAGCGGCACGGCGGCGGCCAGCACCCAGGGGGCGTGCGAAGGGTCAAGCATCGGTGGTCTCGCCCTCGCCCGGCAGCCATTCGGCCGGCCGGCCCCAGGCGCCCTCGAACACCACCGAGGCGAGCGGCGCGCGCCGCGCCCAGCGTTCGCGCTGCAGCATGGGCTCTTCGTAGAAATCGTGCACCGGCCCCAGCGACAGCAGCGCCACGGCTTCGGCCCCCGGCGGCAGGCCCAGCAGCTCGCCCACGGCTGCGGGGTCGAACATGGAGACCCAGCCCATGCCCAGCCCTTCCGCCCGTGCGGCCAGCCACAGGTTCTGGATGGCGCAGGCGACGGAGGCGAGGTCCATCCGCGGCAGCGTGCGGCGGCCGAAGACGTGGGCCTCGCGCCCGTCGGCCAACGCCACCACCAGCAGTTCGGCCGCGTCGCACAGGCCCTCCACCTTCAGCCGCAAGAAGGCGGCCTGCCGCTCGCCCAGGGCCTCGGCGGTGCGCTGGCGCTCGGCCTCCACGCAGGCCTGCAGGCGCTGGCGCATCGGCGCGTCGGTCACGCGGATGAAGCGCCAGGGCTGCATGAAGCCCACGCTGGGGGCGTGGTGCGCGGCCTGCAGCAGGCGGGCCAGCACGTCGGGCGCGACCTGGCCGCCGGCGAAGTGGCGCATGTCGCGCCGCTCGCGGATGGCGCGGTACAGGGCGGCGCGGTCGCCGTCGCTGTAGGCCGGCAGGGGCTTGTCGGCAGGCACGCCTAGTCCTCGATGCCGCGCTGCGCCGGCACGCCCGCCTGGAACGCGTGCTTGACCAGCGCCATCTCGGTCACGGTGTCGGCCACGTCGATCACCTCCTGCGGGCAGCGGCGGCCGGTCAGCACCACGTGCACGTCGCGCGGCCGGGCGGCGAGCGTATCCAGCACCTCCTGCAGCGGCAGCCAGCCGTAGATGAGCGGGTAGGTCACTTCGTCCAGCACCACCAGGAAGAATTCGCCGCCCAGGATGGCGGCCCGGGCGCGCTCCCAGCCGGCACGGGCCAGGTCGGCCGAATGGTCCAGGTCGCGGCTCTTCCAGGTGAAGCCGTCGCCCAGGCCTTCGATGGGGATGCCGATCTGCTCGAACATGCGGTGCTCGCCGAAGCGGGCGGTGGGCACCTTCATGAACTGGAAGATCTTCACGGCCTTGCCGCGCCCGTGCGCGCGCAGCGCGAGGCCGAAGGCCGCCGTGCTCTTGCCCTTGCCGTTGCCGGTGTGGACCAGCACCAGCCCGCGGCGTTCGCCCTCGGGCTTGTCGGAGCGTTTTTCGGCGGGTGGGGTTTCGATGTCCATGGGCGGGTCTTTCGTTGTCGTTGGGGTGGCTGCCTGCAACCTGGCGGCGCGGCAGACGTATCAGTCGCCCCGCGGCGGCGCAGGTGGTGCGATGGAGGCCGTGGCGGCTGACTCGATGCGCGGCAGCGCGATCCATTGCCCGTCCAGCTGCCGCACGTGGATGCGGTGGTCGAACACGGCTTCCAGCGCCGCGTGCGTGGCGGCGTCGCCGCAGTCGCCGTGGTGCAGCACGCGCCCGCCGGCGACGACGACCATCGCGTCGGCCTGCAGCGCCAGGGTCACTTCGTGCAGCACGCTGACCACCGTGCCGCCGGCGGCGACCAGGGCACGCACGGTGTGCAGCCAGTCGGCCTGGTGCGGCGGGTCGAGGTTGGCGAGCGGCTCGTCCATCAGCAGCACCGGCGCCTGCACGGCGAGGGCGCGGGCCAGCAGCACGCGCTGGCGCTCGCCGCCCGAGAGCTGCGAGAGCGGCCGGTGGCGCCACTCCCAGGCCTGGGTGGTGCGCAGCGCCTGCTCGACCGCAGCGTGGTCCGCCGCGCCGGGCGGGGCCATCCACGGCTGGTGCGGCAGGCGGCCAAGCATGGCGGCGTCGTAGGCGGTCAATTCGTCGGCCGAGGCGTCTTCGTTCTGCCCCAGCCAGGCCATCTGGCGGGCCCGTTCGCGGCCGGGCAGGTCGCGCAGCGGGGTGCCGTTCAGCCTCACCTTGCCGTCGACACGCCCAGCGCGCAGCACGCCGGCCAGCACTTTGAGCAGCGTGGACTTGCCCGCGCCGTTGGGGCCGACCACGCTGGTCCAGCAGCCGGCGGGCAACTGCAGGTCGATGCCGTGCAATATCAAGGCATTTCCGATGCGGGCGCTGATTCCATGGGCGCTGATCGCTATGTTTTTCATAGCGGACCGCCCTGCGCCGAGCGGCGGTGCATCAGCCACAGCAGGTAGCTGCCGCCCAGCGCGGCGGTGAGCACTCCCACGGGCAGCTCCTGCGGGGCCAGCACCCAGCGCGCCAGGATGTCGGCCGCCAGCAGCAGCGTGGCGCCCATCAGGCTGGACAGCAGCACGTGGCGCTGGTGCGTCACGCGGGCGATGGAGCGCACCAGGTGCGGCGCGGCCAGGCCCACGAAGGCGATCAGGCCGGTTTGCGCCACCGCCGTGCCGGTGGCCAGCGCCATGGCCGCCACCAGCCCGGCGCGCATGGGGCCGAGCGGCAGGCCCAGGCTGGCGGCGGTCGCCTCGCCCAGCGTCAAGCCGTCCAGCGCCCGCGCCAGCGCCCAGGCGGCCCCGGCGGACAACGCCCAGGCCACCGCCATCAGCACGCAGGCCACCCAGCCGACGAAGCTGGTGCTGCCCAGGGTGAAAGCCTGCATCGCCTGCAGGATGTCGGGCGACGCCAGCTCGACCAGGTCGCGCGCGGCGCCCAGCACCACGCCCACGATCACCCCGGCCAGCAGCAGCCGCAGCGTGTGCTGCACGCCGCGCGCCAGCGCCAGGGTGAGCAGCACCGCGCCCGTGGCGCCCAGAAAGGCCATGCCGGTCACGCCCACCCGCGCCAGCCACTGCGCGGCCGTGGGCGACACGCCGAAGAGCGCCATGGCCAGCGCCCCGCCCAGCGCGGCGCCCGAGGCGCTGCCCAGCAGGTACGGGTCGGCCAGCGGGTTGCGAAAGAGGCCCTGCGCGATGGCGCCGGCCAGCCCCAGCAGCGCGCCCGCCAGCCAGGCCCCGGCGGTGCGCGGCAGGCGGATGTCCCAGACGATCTGCAGCGCGACGGGGTCGTGCGCCATGCGCAGCACGCTGTCGAACCCCGTGCTGCCCACGCTGGCGCCCAGCAGCATCAGGAGCGCGCTGGTCATGAGCAGGCCCCCGGCCAGCCAGCCGGCGCGGTGCGTGGCGCAAGCACTGGGCGGCGTGGCGTGGGCCGGCGCGGCCGAAGGCGCTGGCAGCGGCATCACGGCGCCTTCTCGGCGATGCAGCGCGCCATGAGGCGGGCGGCCTCCGCCATGCGCGGGCCGGGCCGCACCACGACGTCGGCCTCGCCCGGGCCGAAGGCGCAGATGCGGTCATCTCGCACGGCGGGCAGGCTGTCCCAGCCGGGGTAGAGCACCGCCTGCTGCATGCTGCGGTTGCCGATCATGATGATCTGCGGGCGCGCCCGCACGACGAATTCCGGGTTCAGCCGGGGGAATGGCCCCAGCGCGGCCGGCACGACGTTGCGCACTCCCAGCCGCGCCAGCGTCTCGCCGATGAACGAACTCTCGCCCGCCGCATACGGCCCCCGGCTGACCTCGAAATACACGCGCACGTTCTGCGCCCGCGCCGGCAGCGATTGGGTGGCCGCCTGCACGCCGGCGTCGATCACCCGCCACACCCTGTCGGCCCCCTGCGCCGGCGGCACGCCCAACAGCTGGCCCATGGTGGCCAGTACGCGGCGCACGTCGGCATGCGTCTTGGGCTCCAGCGCCACGACCTTGATGCCCAGCGCCTCCAGCCGGTCGCTCGCACGCGAACTCGCGGCCAGCAGCACCAGGTCGGGCTTCAGGGCGACGATGGCCTCGATGTTCGGGTCGATGCCGCCGCCGACCTGCGGCAGGCGCTGCACGGATGCAGGCCAGTTGGAATAGCGGTCCACGCCGACCAGGCGGTGGCACTGGTCGAGGGCGCAGACGGTTTCGGTCAGGGAGGGGAGGAGGCTGACGATGCGGTCGGGGGGCTTGGGGAAGGATTGGGTGCGGCCTCGGGCGTCGGTGATGTCGGCCGCGTGGGCGGTGAGGGATGCAGCCAGCGCCAGCGCTGTGCAGAGGAGGCGGTGGATGGGGTTCATGGGTGGTGTGGATGTTTGAGCTTGTGGGCCTGCATCGGTCGCTGTTGTGGAGTTGCTTCCCGGGGCCGGGTCTCGCCCCGGCGGGCGAGGTCCTTTTCTTTGCTTCGCCAAAGAAAAGGACCCAAAAGAAAGGCGACCCTGCTGTGCGCGTCCCCTCC